>Ga0222715_10000087_pt1 | contig 94623 bp, 89 predicted proteins | sample C33_9DmetaG_FD_165056 | JGI IMG/M metagenome (GOLD analysis project Ga0222715, IMG submission 165056) | Estuarine water microbial communities from San Francisco Bay, California, United States - C33_9D | ecosystem: Environmental > Aquatic > Marine > Unclassified | place: USA: California...
GAAGCGTTTTTAGCACAACAACCATCATCATCATAATAGAAATAAAGGTGCACAATCATGGCTCAGCATAAAATTATCCTTGATACCGATCCCGGCATTGATGATGCAATGGCAATCTTTTTTGCCTTTCAGTCTCCTGATATTGAAGTTCTAGGCTTAACCACCGTTTACGGTAATGTGCCGGTGACGATGTCGGCGCAAAATGCATTGCGTTTATGTGATATTGCACAACAACATGATGTGCCTGTTACACAAGGCGTAGGAATGCCTTGGGTTGGACCTGAGTCGTCCTATGCACACTTTGTGCATGGTGATAATGGCTTTGGCGATATTACCGTTGCCGAACCGACGCGTGAGCTCGATCCGCGTTCATCAGCTCAATTTATTGTCGACACAGTCAAAGCCAATCCGGGCGAAGTTACCTTAGTCGCTGTCGGTCCTTTGGGTAACCTAGCTTTAGCATTACGTTTATGCCCAGAATTACCTAGCTTGGTCAAACAAGTTTATATCATGGGCGGCGCGGCGTTTGTAAAAGGCAATGTCACCCCTGTTGCAGAAGCGAACATTTGGAATGATGCTCATGCTGCTGAAATCGTTTTTGGCGCACCTTGGGCGTTGACTATGTTTGGGCTAGACGTGACGTATGATATTCCATTTGCACCTGATTTTGTTGAAATCTTAGCTGAAAAAAATCCTGTCATGGGCAGCTTTGTACGCGATGCGTCACAATTTTACATGGATTTTTACTCTCAGGATCTACCTGAGCGAGTCTGTTATTTTCATGACGCATTTCCGCTAGCATATTTGATTCAACCTGACTTGTTTGAGTTTACTACCGGGCATGCTCGTGTTGGTACTAGCGAACTGGATCGCGGTCAAACAGTCATTGCACCTCCTGGTTCAACCATGAGTCCTTTGTGGACTGATGCACAACAAGTGCATGTCGCCACCAAAGTTGATCATACTCGACTCACGCAATTGTTTATTGATACCTACGGCTATCGTGGTTAATCTCAGCGAGCAACAGCAAGTTACTCGGCACGCACTGCGCACTGCACTGCGTGCCAAACGTAATGCCCTCAACCCAATACAGCAACTTAGCGCAGCTCAACATCTGGTTGAGCAAGTACAGCCGCTCTTTGCCGATAGTCATATCATCGCTGCATATTTACCTAATGATGGTGAAATTTCGCCACAATGCATTATTCAACAAGCTTGGGCACAAGAAAAAACCGTTGCCCTACCTGTATTACACCCGTTTAAAACGGGGACGTTGTTATTTGTTGAGTATTTAGCTGATAGCAAGATGACACTTAATCGTTTTGGGATCCCTGAGCCTGAATTAACGACGGCTAATATCATTCCATTACATCAAATAAATTCGATATTCGTCCCCCTAGTAGGATTTGATGCACAAGGTAACCGCATGGGGATGGGTGGCGGGTTTTACGACCGAACACTCGCGCAGTTAACTCAGCACCAACGTGTCGGCTATACCCCAGAGACTATTCTGTCAGCGCCTAGCCTAATTGGACTTGCACATAGCATACAACAGCTTGATGCGATTCCTGTCGCACAGTGGGATATACCGATGTCGCATATTGCGACTGAACAAAATTGCATAACTATTGCCTAATCTGTTGTAATATCCCCCTACACAAACCGACTCTACATAATTAGCCTTTAATAGGAAACCCTCATGACTCAAGATGATAAAAAACGCGCTGCAGCCCGTGCGGCATTGGCTTACGTAAAAAATGACGATATTGTTGGTGTAGGTACAGGTTCTACCGTTAATTATTTTATTGAAGCGCTAGCCGAAAAAAAACACCTTATTGAAGGTGCGGTTTCTAGCTCTGACGCTTCTACGGCGCAACTTAAAGCGCTGGGGATCGAGGTGTTTGATTTAAACAGTGTCGACCAGTTTGATATATACATTGATGGCGCTGATGAAATAACCGAACACAAACATATGATCAAAGGTGGTGGTGCAGCATTAACTCGTGAAAAAATCGTCGCAGCCGTAGCCAAAACATTTGTCTGTATCATAGATGACACCAAACAAGTTGGCGTATTGGGTGACTTTCCATTGCCTGTCGAAGTCATCCCAATGGCACGCAGTTATGTCGCTCGCGAACTGGTAAAACTCGGTGGCGATCCTGTCTATCGCGAAGGCGTCATCACCGACAACGGAAATGTCATCTTAGATGTCTATAATTTAACCATTTTAGACCCACGACAGCTAGAAACACAAATCAATCAAATCGTCGGTGTCGTTACCAATGGTTTGTTTGCTCATCGCGGAGCAGATGTATTACTAGTGGGTACTGACAACGGCATAGTGACACTGTAAGCATAGATGCAACCCGAGTTGTCACTATAGTTACAAAATAAGACTAAAAAAGACTATTCACCGAGGTCACATTTTGGTAAATTATTCATTTAGACGTCTAGATGTCTTTTTAACATTTTTTCAACAGGCTGAATGCACATGAGTAAGGTTTCACTTCCAAAAGACAAAATCAAAATTCTATTGCTAGAAGGTGTGCATGAAAGCGCACTAGAAACATTAAAAAACAATGGATATAGTAATATTGAATATCTCAAAACCTCATTACCGGAAGATGAGCTCATTGAAAAGGTAAAAGACGTACACTTTATTGGTTTACGTTCACGCACTCAAATTACCGAAAACGTCGTCGCTAATGCGAATAAATTAGTCGCTGTTGGTTGCTTTTGTATTGGTACTAACCAAGTTGATTTAATCGCAACACAAGTGCGTGGTATTCCAGTATTTAATGCCCCTTTCTCTAACACGCGTTCAGTCGCTGAGCTTGTACTCGGTTCGTTGATTTTGTTACTACGTGGTATTCCTGCTAAAAATGCAAAAGCACACCGCGGTGAATGGGACAAAAGCGCCAATGGTTCGTATGAAGCGCGTGGTAAAACACTGGGTATTATTGGTTATGGTCACATCGGTACACAATTAAGCATCCTTGCTGAGCATTTAGGCATGCGCGTACAGTTTTTCGATATTGAAGATAAGTTAGTACTGGGTAATGCAACCCAAGTTAAGACAATGAAAGAATTACTCAATACATCTGATGTTGTCAGTTTGCATGTACCTGAAAATGCAGGCACACAAGACATGATTGGCGCGACAGAAATTGCGCAAATGAAAGATGGTGCAATTTTGATTAATGCTGCACGTGGTACAGTAATCGATATCCCCGCGTTAGATGCTGCGTTAGAGTCAGGCAAGCTAAATGGTGCCGCCGTGGATGTGTTCCCAGTTGAGCCTAAATCTAATCAAGAAGAATTTGAATCACCATTACGCCGTTTTGATAATGTGATATTAACGCCTCATGTAGGTGGCAGTACGCAAGAAGCGCAAGAGAACATCGGCATTGAAGTGGCAGGTAAACTAGCGAAGTATTCAGATAATGGTTCGACTTTATCAGCTGTTAACTTTCCTGAAGTTTCTTTACCGGGTCATGCGAAACATTCGCGTTTATTACATATTCACAAAAATGCACCGGGTGTATTAACCCAAATAAACCAAGCGTTCGCTTCACAAAACATCAATATCGCAGCACAATACCTTCAAACTAATGAAAATATTGGTTATGTGGTAATTGACGTTGAAACCGACCGTGCTGATGATGCGTTTGCGCAGTTAACCCAGATTAACGGTACGATTAAAACGCGTATTTTACACTAAGCAAAGATTATCTAAGACAAAATAAAAACGCTTAACGGTTTGCACTGTTAAGCGTTTTTTTTCATCTAGCTAAAGCTCGATTATGATAATAAAGTCAGCTTAGAAGAAGCTATACACTAAAGTCACAGCCGTCTCAGTATCAAGATTGTCACTGCCCTCATCGACATCTGTGTTATGATCTAATTTAAGCGATACCTTCATTGAAAGCGCACCATTGATGGTGGCGGAAACTGACGTTAGTGAACGCGTTTTGGTGTTCGCTTCACCGAATTCTGAAGATAGTGATTGCTTGATCTTAGCGGTATCAGACAGCTTATGAGAATACTCCAACGCAGCACGAACAATCACACTGTTTAAGTCCGTACCATCTTGACCTTCAGAAAAACTATAACCCGGACCCACTGAGTAACTGAATTTCGACTTTTCGTTATCCCATAACTTTTGGTTCCAACCTAATGCTACAGTAGACTGATATTTAAAATCAGAGAAACGGTCATCTTCGTACGATCCGAACAAGAACAAGCGTTGATTTTCTTTGGTTAGTTTATAGTTTGATTGACCGGATAAAAAGAATTTCTGTGCAGTTGTTTCCGTTGTACTACCAGTACCGGAAGACACTTTATCCTGCTTATATAATGCATCTAATGAGTATTCATTACTCCAGTCCGCTAGCTCTTGAGTCCCCGATAAGCCAGCACTGAGTGACGTCGCTTCTGTATTACCCGTAGTAATTATCAAACCAAATTCGCCATCCATCGATAATGGTTTTTTTTCTTTAGCAACACTTGGCGCGGTTGCAAATAGTGCGCATAAAACTAGGGCGATTGACGCCTTATTCGGGGACATAAGTTTCCTTTTAACTAAATAATGCTTGAAGAGTGTGTGCTTGTTGTTGCGCTTCTTCACAAAGCGCAATTAACTCTTTATATTCTATCGTTATTTTAAGCTCTTCTCTATAAATAATATAGGCTTGTTCACAAAGATCCTGCTCTGCTAGCAACCATACTATCCCATTAGCCTGTAACAACAGTCGCTCCTCTAAAGGCTTATGGGTAGCGGTATTATCATGCGTATCCATTAACGGCGCATATAGCTGCATAGGTAGCTGCCATTGTTGTAAAATTGCACCACTGAGCAAGCCAAAATCAAAACCAAACGAGTACAGTTGTTTGCGCCACGGCGATAATGCTCGTGTGTCATTGATGTATCCAGCGTATTTATCTGGATCACGTAATGCGGTAATCATTTCACCTAAATGATAGAGTAAACCCAATAAAAAAAACCGTTCTGAACCTCTTATATGTGACTTTGCTAAGCGCTGCGCTAGTACACCAGTCAATATTGATTTATACCAATGGGCTCTTGGATCGACTAAGTCATTCGTAAATTGTGCTTGTATTTTTTGGGTGGTTTCAGCCATGACTAACATATAAATCGCCTCACCGCCGACGACATTAACCGCACGCGCAATGTTATCGATCTGGGCTGGAAAGCGAAATAAAGCAGAATTAGCCAGTCGCAGCACTTTTGCACTCAAGGTAGGATCAATGCCAATTAAATCGCCAATTGCTTGGGCATCAGTAGCAGGATCATCTAATAATTCACGTAAGCGTAACGCGATGTCGGGCAAAGTGCCGGTGTGATTGGCAAATTGTACATACTCAGTAAACGGCATAAGTACCTAGTAAGATTGAAAAACTTTTTCAAAAGTATAGCAAGCGATAGCTAAACTGCACTAAAACAAATCTGACTGAGATCCTGAAGAGCTTTGGATGGGTTGGCTAATTACTGTGGATGTTTGATTCTTAGCTTGTAAACGACGTGCATAAGACTGTTTTCGACGCATACAAGCATCATTAATAATCTTCTTGGTGTTATCATCGATTTTGAGCCAGTTGACACGTTCTTCACGCGAACGAAAACATCCAGTGCAATAGCCTTTCGGACCTGACTGACAGACACCAATACACGGACTTGGAACGGTAAATAACTCTATTTGACGCATGGATATGTCATATTAAAAACAAGATATGATAATTTTAGCAAAAAAAATCCCTAACCTGTCACCAGAATTAGGGATTTTTTGTTATTTACTCGAATTTACGAAAAAACTTACTTTTTCTTCGCTTTTGGATTCGGTAAATCGGTAATGCTACCTTCGTACATCTCAGCCGCTAAGCCAATCGACTCATTCAATGTTGGGTGAGCATGGATAGTTAATGCAATATCTTCTGCATCCGCACCCATTTCGATCGCAAGACCGATTTCACCTAGCATTTCACCAGCGTTAGTACCGACCATTGCGCCACCAATCACACGATGTGTATCTTTATCAAAGATTAACTTAGTTAAACCGTCAGTCGCATCAGAAGCAATCGCACGACCAGAAGCTGCCCATGGGAATGATGCAGTTTCGTAGTTTACGCCTTGTTCTTTAGCTTCTTTCTCAGTTAAACCAACCCAAGCTAACTCTGGCTCTGTGTACGCAACAGAAGGGATACATTTAGGGTCGAAGTAATGCTTCATACCAGAAATCACTTCAGCAGCAACATGGCCTTCGTGAACCGCTTTGTGGGCAAGCATCGGTTGACCAACTAAATCACCAATAGCGAAGATATGTGGTACGTTGGTACGCATTTGCTTATCAACGTTGATAAAGCCACGTTCATCAACCGCAACACCAGCAACATCAGCGCCAACTAAAGCACCGTTTGGACGACGCCCAACTGCAACTAATACTTTGTCATAACGCACTGGTTCAGCTGGAGCTTGTTTGCCTTCAAAGCTAACATACAAACCGTCTTTCTTAGCTTCAACACCCGTTACTTTAGTTTGTAACATAACGTTAAACGTATCTTTGATGGTCTTGTTGTAAACTTTAACAATGTCTTTATCAGCAGCTGGAATTAACTGGTCTAAAAATTCAACCACGTCAATTTTAGAGCCTAGTGCATGATATACTGTGCCCATTTCTAGACCGATGATACCACCACCTAATACTAGCATTTTACCTGGGATGTCTTTCATCTCAAGGGCGCCAGTAGAATCAATAACACGGTCATCTTGTGGAATAAATGGTAAAGAAACCGGCTCAGAACCTGCAGCAATAATTGCGTTGTCGAACGTAATTGTCGTCGTGCCTTTATCGCCAGTCACTTCCAAGGTGTTGCTTCCAGTAAATTTACCGAAGCCTTGAACGTGTTGTACTTTACGCATTTTAGACATACCACTTAGGCCTTTAGTCAACTGACTAACGACGCTGTCTTTCCAACCACGAACTTTATCTAAGTCGATTTCTGGCTCGCCAAAAGACACACCGTGACTAGATAAATGCTTCGCTTCTTTGATAACTTTAGCTACGTGTAGTAATGCTTTTGAAGGGATACAACCCACATTCAAACAGACACCACCTAAGGTAGCGCGGGCGTCAACCAGTACAGTATCAATCCCTAAATCGGCAGCACGGAACGCGGCAGAATATCCGCCAGGTCCGGCACCTAAAACTACTAGTTGCGTTTTAATTTCGCTCATTATGACCTCAAAATCTCTTAATTTGGCAAAGGTTTAATTTATTCGTGTGCAATCTTATAGGATAATCTGTCTAAGATCACCCAACACATTCTTAACATGTACGGCAAAGCGCGCAGCTAATGCACCATCGATGACACGATGGTCATATGACAATGATAACGGCAACATTAAACGAGGTTCAAAGTCTTTACCATTCCACTTTGGTTTGATCTCTGATTTAGAGACGCCCAAAATGGCTACATCAGGTGCATTAACAATTGGTGTAAATGCTGTACCACCAATGCCACCTAAACTAGAAATAGTAAAACAACTACCTTGCATATCTGCAGCTTTCAATTTGCCATCACGAGCTTTAACACTGATTTCCATGATTTCTTGTGATAACGCATGGATGCCTTTTTGGTCGACATCGCGTACCACTGGAACCACTAGACCGTTAGGTGTATCAACGGCTATCCCAATATGGAAATATTTTTTCAATATCAGACTCTCACCATCGGCAGATAGTGATGAGTTAAATGTTGGATACGCTTTAAGTGCATCGGCAACGGCTTTCATGATGAATACCAATGGCGAAATTTTAAAGCCTAACTTACGCTTTTCTGCAACAACATTTTGCTCTTTACGGAATGATTCCATATCTGTAATGTCAGCTTCGTCAAATTGTGTAACGTGCGGGATAGTTACCCAGTTGCGATGTAATGTCGGGCCTGAGATTTTTTGAATACGCGATAACGCTTTTTCTTCAATCTCACCAAACTTACTAAAATCGACTTTGGGTGCTGCTAAGACTTGTAAACCACCATTACCAGCAGCAACAGCAGTTGCAGCAGTCGCTTTCGGACGTGACAGTTCATATTTCACATATGACTGTACATCTTCTTTGGTGATGCGTCCTTTACTACCCGTGCCATTAACTTGAGTTAAATCAACACCAAACTCACGTGCTACACGACGAACAGATGGTGAAGCGTGAACTTTACCAGTCGGTTGAATTGGTGCAGCCGATGGATGATGAGGTACAGGTGGAGCTTTAGGCGCTACAGGAGCAGCGACAGGAGCAGGTGCAGCGCTTGCTGATGCAGGAGCTGCAGTAACTGGAGCGGCAACACTACTAGTTACTTCAAGATGCACAACTAAGCTACCTTGAGATACTTTATCGCCCACTTTAATGTGTACTTCTTTAACGATACCAGCTTCCGGAGCAGGTACATCCATAGAGGCTTTATCAGTTTCTAACGTAATTAGACCGTCTTCCGCTTCAACAACATCACCTGGCGCGACTAATACATCAATAACATCGACGTTTTCGTCACCACCAATATCCGGCACAGTTACTTCAATCACGCTAACACTTGCAACAGCAGCAGGTTGTGCTTGAGCTGCTGCGACAGGCGCTTCAGCTGCAACAGGTGCTGCACCAGCAACGGCTAAGGTCACAACTAATGAACCTTCTGACACTTTATCACCCGCACTTAAGTGCATCGCTTTGATAACGCCAGATTGAGGAGATGGGACATCCATTGAGGCTTTATCAGTCTCAAGGGTTACTAGGCCGTCTTCAACTTCAACAGTGTCACCTACAGCAACTAAGATTTCAATGACATCGACGTTTTCGTCGCCACCGATATCCGGCACAGTCACTTCAATAATAGATTCTCCAGCAGGCGCTGCCGCAACTGGAGCCGCTGCCACTGGTGCTGCTTCAGCAACAGGTGCAGGAGTCGGCTCTGCTGCAGGATCAGGGCTAGGCGCAGGTGCAGCAGAAGCTGCAGCACTTATTTTTGCTAATAATGTACCTTCAGAAATCTTATCTCCAACGGCAACACAAATTTCAGCAATAGAGCCTGCAAATGGCGCTGGGATATCCATTGACGCTTTATCGCTTTCAACCGTGATGATTGAATCTTCTGCATCAACATTGTCACCAACAGCAACACAAATTTCAATCACCTCAACCGAATCTTCACCCAAATCTGGGACTAATACATCTTTAATATCAGACATTACATTATTCCTTATGCGTAAAGTGGGTTGATTTTATCAGCGTCAATACCTAAGTCTTTGATCGCAGTTGCTAATGCTTTCTTATCGAATTTGCCTTGCTTAGATAACTCATAAAGAGCAGCAAACGTGATGTAGTTAGCATCAACTTCAAAATGACGACGTAAATTTTCACGACTATCAGAACGACCAAAACCATCCGTACCTAAGACACGATATTGACCAGGAACAAATGCCCGCACTTGGTCAGCATAGGCTTTGATATAATCGGTAGTGGCAATCGTTGGACCATCATGACCGACGTTAGATAATACCTGAGTGATATAAGGTACTTTTTGTTCGCCATCAGCATGTAACATGTTGTAGCGATCTGCATCGATACCATCACGACCTAGCTCATTAAACGAGGTTGCTGAGAATACATGTGATTGTACATCGTACTTTTCAGCTAATATTTTAGCTGCTTCACGTACTTGTACTAAAATTGTACCTGACCCCAATAAATTGACTTGAGCTTTAGCTTTACCCACTGTGTCTAATTGGTATAGACCACGGATAATGCCTTCTTCACAGCCTTCAGGCATAGCAGGTTGTACATAGTTTTCGTTCATTACTGTCAAGTAGTAGAAGACGTTTTCTTGCTCTTCTAACATACGACGCGCACCGTCACGAGTAATTACTGCTACTTCATAACCATAAGTTGGGTCATAAGAGATACAGTTAGGGATCAAACCAGCTTGGACATGTGAATGACCATCTTGATGCTGTAGACCTTCACCATTTAGGGTTGTACGACCAGCAGTACCACCGATTAAGAAACCACGACATTGGCTATCGCCAGCTGCCCAAGCCATATCACCTACACGTTGGAAACCAAACATTGAGTAGTAAATGTAGACTGGTAACATCGGTAAATCGTTAGTTGAGTAAGATGTACCCGCTGCCACAAATGACGCCATTGCACCTAGCTCATTGATACCTTCTTGTAATACTTGGCCTTTTTTGTCTTCGCGATAGAAAGCAACTTGGTCAGCATCTTGTGGTACATATTTTTGACCTTGGTTGGCATAAATACCAACTTGACGGAACAAACCTTCCATACCAAAAGTACGCGCTTCGTCAGGGATAATCGGAACAACATTTTTACCCATTTGCTTGTCTTTTAACAGTACTGTTAGTACACGTACAAACGCCATTGTTGTAGAGATTTCACGCTCACCAGAACCTTTAGTCACTGCATCAAATGCTTTGAGCGGTGGCGCAGGAAGATCATGAGTACTTTTCGCTAAACGTACAGGCATATAACCATGTAATGCTTCACGCTTTTCACGTAAATACTTCATTTCAGGGCTATCTTCATCGAATTTGTAATACGGTAAATCACCTATTTCTTCGTCAGAAACAGGAATATTAAAACGGTCACGATAATGTTTAACCGAGTCGATATCCATTTTTTTAACGTTGTGCGCGATGTTTTTACCTTCACCCGCAGCCCCCATACCATAACCTTTTACGGTTTTAGCTAAGATAACTTGTGGACGACCGACAGTTTCTGAAGCGCGTTTGTATGCTGCATACACTTTAACTGGATCATGTCCACCACGGTTTAGACGCCAAATGTCATCATCTGACATGTTCGCAACCATTTCTTTTAATTCTGGGTATTTACCGAAGAAGTTTTCGCGGGTGTATTTACCACCGTTCGCTTTAAAGTTCTGGTATTCACCATCAACCGTTTCGTTCATTAGGTCTAATAATTTACCCGTAGTATCACGAGCTAGTAATGGATCCCAATAACGACCCCAAACCACTTTAAACACTTCCCATCCTGCGCCACGGAATGTACCTTCAAGTTCTTGGATGATTTTGCCGTTACCACGAACAGGACCGTCAAGGCGCTGTAAGTTACAGTTAATCACGAACGTTAAGTTGTCTAGACCTTCACGTGAAGCAAGACCTATAGCACCTAATGATTCTGGCTCATCAACTTCACCATCACCCATAAAGCACCAGACGCGCTGCTCTGAACAATCTTTAAGACCACGGTTAGTTAGGTATTTTAAGAAGCGAGCTAAATAAATAGCCTGCATTGGACCTAAGCCCATAGATACCGTTGGGAACTGCCAAAAATCAGGCATTAATTTTGGATGAGGATAAGAAGAGATCCCTTCACCACCGACTTCTTGACGGAAGTTATCTAACTGACCCGCTGATAAACGACCTTCGATGAATGCACGTGAATAAATACCAGGAGAAACGTGACCTTGGACGAATAAATAATCGCCACCGTCTTTGTCATTTGGTGCACGGAAGAAATGGTTAAAACCAACATCGTATAACATAGCAGAAGACGCAAATGATGAGATATGACCACCCAACTCAAGGTCTTTCTTCGAACCACGTAACACCATCATCATCGCGTTCCAACGGATAGCATGACGAATTTTGGTTTCAATAGTTTGATCGCCAGGCATGGTCGGCTCTTGACCTGCAGGGATAGTGTTAAGATAAGCGGTAGTCGCATCATACGGCAAATGTGCACCGCTGCGACGTGCTTTCTCAATCATACTCTCTAGTAAATAGTGAGCACGTTCTACCCCTTCCGCTTCAAGTACTGACTCTAATGAATCAATCCATTCTTGCGTTTCGATAGGATCGTGATCAACATGCTTGTTATCAGTCATGTGGTTTCCTTTTATACTATGCCCAAGTTGCAATAATTGCTTAACTTGGATTGGTTTCAATACGCCGTAACACTCGTTGGATCCGAGAATCACGTTGATTAATGTTCAACAACGTTTCTTCAATAAAGGCAAGATGCGCATTGCTTGCTTGTCTTGCTTTTTGTGGGTTTTGTTGCACGATGGCAGCCACAATACTAACGCGTTGTTGAGCTATTTCGCTACATGCTTCAGGATTGACTGCCAACATTTGTAAATTGCGTTGGATGTTGTCAATCAGCATGGTTTTCATACTGCGCATAACATGTTGTAACACCATGTTATGTGATGCTTTAGCCATGATGAGATAAAACTCACCTAATACATTGGCTTCTTTCTCTTTATCTGCCGTCGGCTCTATCTCATCCAAACCCGCTAATGCGGCTTGTAAATGCTGATAGTCTTCAGGCTGTCCACGTAATGCGGAATAAAATGCCGCCATACCTTCAAGTGCATGGCGAAATTCAAGTAAATCAAATTGGGTTTCTGGTCGCTCTGCAATGAGTGCTAACAAAGGTTCCGTCATATTGGAATTGATACGTAGGCTGACATATGTACCGCCGCCCTGCTTGCGCTCAACTAACCCTTTAGCTTGTAAATTCTGTATTGCTTCACGTAAAGAAGGGCGAGAGACATTAAATTCTAAGGACAAGACACGCTCAGCAGGTAGCTTTTCACCCGCGACAAACGTACCGTCTAAAATTTTAGCTTCTAGTCGCTCAGTTATCACATCAGATAATTTTTGTGGTTTTATCCCTGACATACTCTTCTTTTTTACACTATTATTTTGAAAAATTACGAAAACAAATGTTAACAGAAATTAACGTTATTCTAATATTGGTAATACCAATTTACCAAAAAATTTTATCAAGTCTATCTGATATGAATTGTAAGAACAAGCCAATTGTTGGTTTTTTGAGCGGTGTTATTGTTTTTATTTATGTTGAATATAGAAAAAATGTAAATTAAATGGTGCGAAGTAAGCCCTGACAAGGCATCAAGGGCGTAAACAAAAAAGACCAAATAGACTGGGTAATTAAGGCAGCAACCCTGATAAGGTTAAAACAGCAACAACTGAGAGTATAAATAATACATTTCTTTTAGCCAGCTGAACTAACGTTGTAGGCTCTGTTGTAATATCATCATCGGCACAGGTAACATCTTCGGCTGCCGTCGCAACCTCTGCTAAAACTAATTTGGCATGCTTGTTGGTATCAAATAACAAGCTGATCCATTTGGGTAAGGCACGTGAAAAATGCCCCACCAATAAAAAACCGAATGCGGTAATGCGTATAGGCACCCAATCAATCACATGCAAAACTTTTGCTAATGCTGGTTGTGCCTGTAAATTATTGGCTTGGCTATAACCATGCAATGCCCTCAAACAACCATAGGCAATGACCCCAAACACACCCAATACCACAAACATGATCATTGGCGCGGCGTAACGTTGATAGTTGAGCCAAATAAGATGCTGGCCAAATGAACGCGGTTCATAACTAGCCAAACCTAGCTGCTGAGTGTACATATCACACGCTTGAATATCGCCCCGATTAGCCGCTTGTAAATAACACTTATACGTATTGCGTAATTCAGGACAACCCACAGCCATAAATAACACAAAGAGTGTGGCGACAAAATCAATTAGTCCGCTGTTAAGCATCATCAATGCCATAGCAAATAAGGCACCAGGTAATAGCCATAACATCCACATAACCGAGGCGGTGGTTGCGGTGTTTAAATACTGTTTACGTTCCAACCAACTAATATATTTATCAATATAAAAATTGCCATGACAATTATCAGGTTTACTGATCAACCTTTCGGCAAGTAAAGCTAATAAGAGATATATTAATGTCATGCGCTGAGTCCTTTATTATTGTCCTGATTGGTATCAGTGTTGGTATTAGTTTTGGTATTCATAAACTCAAGTGATTGACGAAAACGAGACCAATCAAATGCGACCCCAGGATCAGTTTTTCTACCCGGAGCAATATCATTATGCCCGACAATGCGACCAATTGTAATCTTTGGAAATTGCGCGATAATATAATTACTTAGGTCAGCTAGAGCAATATATTGTGCACAGGTGTATGGCAAAGTATCCGTACCTTCTAACTCAATCCCAATGCTATAATCATTGCAACTACTGCGCCCTTGAAATGACGAAACCCCAGCATGCCAAGCTCGCTGCATAAAATCGACATATTGGATCACGCTGCCATCGCGACGAATACACGCATGGGCAGACACCGTTAAGCCTTCTAATTCAGTAAAAGACGGGTGCGCAGTACTCGCTAATGTGCCAGCAAATAACTGACTGATGTAATTACCACCAAAATACCCTGCTGGTAACGAGATATTGTGAATGACTAATAACGATACCTCTCCAGCATTTCCTTCTGGACGTGGATTAAAATGTTCACACGGATGAAGCTGCGCTTGGGGATAGAAAATAGCCAAAACAGTAACCTATGATATAGTGAATGGTATAGAGAATAATTCTTGTCGATAAAGATACAATAAATCAAGGATATGCAAATGGCAACACCCCCCAATAACAGCCAAGCTCACCCTTATGGTAAATGGATGGTTATTGCAGCATGGATCAGCGTCATTGGATTATTAGTAATTGTTTTTGATGGGGTTTTAGAAAATCAATATAACCCTAATCAGCATATTAATTATGCAACCACACGTGCCGGTACGAGTATTACCTTGGAGCAAAACCGACAAGGTCATTATGTATTATCGGGCCAGATTAATCGTGTTCCGGTCACATTCTTATTAGACACAGGTGCGACAAGTGTCTCGATCCCAGCGCAAGTAGCCCAAAATCTAAATTTGCCGATTGGCCAACAATACCCAGTACAAAGTGCCAATGGCTCTGTTTTTGTCACTGATACGTTATTAGATTCATTAACTTTAGGTCCCATTGAACTACAAAACATTCGCGCTAACATTAATCCAGGAATGCAATCGGATAAAATTTTATTAGGCATGAATGTCCTAAAAGATTTAGAATTACGTCAACAAAACAATCAACTAACTATAAAAGTCCCTACCCTATGAGCAATATTGATCCCTCTTCGCCGTTAGCTAATGGCCAGTACCCACAACATTTGGCTAGCGACACCCTCATATCAATGAGTATTGTGCAACAAGATGTCGAGCACGCGTTAGCTGAAGATCTCGGAGTCTTGACCCATCAACATACTGGTGCCATCAGTCACATTGCCGCGAATGACATTACCGCACAACTCATTCCTGCTGACACCCATGTTACTGCACATATTATTTGTCGTGATGATGCCGTGATCAGCGGCATTGCATGGGCTGAATATGCATTTAAAGCATGTGATCCTAGCTTACATCTAGAATGGCAAGTCAAAGATGGCAGTACTATATCGCCCGACACCTTGTTGGTAAGCATTACAGGCAACGCTCGTGCAATATTAACGGCAGAACGAGTGGCATTAAATTTTCTACAAACCCTCAGCGCCACTGCAACCGTGACTAAATCTTATGTCAGAATGCTTGAAGGTTCGGGCATTACCTTATTGGATACCCGCAAAACCTTACCTAATTTACGCTTTGCGCAAAAATACGCAGTGCAATGTGGTCGCGGTCAAAACCATCGCATCGGCTTATACGACGCTTTTCTAATTAAAGAAAATCATATCTTTGCTTGTGGCGGGATCGCTAATGCTGTCGCACAAGCTAAAGTTATCTCAGCAAATACCTTAATTGAGGTTGAAGTCGAAAGTTTGGAGGAATTAGAACAAGCTATCTCTGCGGGTGCAGACGTCATTATGCTTGATAATTTTTCAACAAAACAGATCCATCAGGCAGTAGCCATTAACGCAGGAAAAAGTAAACTTGAAGTGTCTGGAAACATTACTGATGCAAGAATTGCAGAGTTAAAAGATACAGGGGTGGACTTTATTTCAAGTGGTGCATTAACTAAAAATATTCACGCTATCGATTTATCATTAAGAATAATTGATTAAAATCATATGCCTATGTCAAAGGGTGCGAACCACTAGACATAGGTATAATCCTGCATACTTCGCAAACCCTCTTTTCTCCATATACTTAGCATCAAGTAATGAATACAGCATCACCTAAACGGATTTAACCTAACTAGTGTTAATTTAAATATGCGTATATCGCGGAGAAATAATATGAAAACGTTTACTACTCGTAACAACCAAGGTTTTACTTTAATTGAATTAATGATCGTTGTCGCCATTATCGGTATTTTGGCAGCTATCGCTTTACCGGCTTATCAAAACTATACCCAAAAAGCGAAATTCACTGAAATCACCAACGCCTCAGCCGCAGCCAAATCAGCCGTTGAAGTCTGTGCCCAAGTCACAGGTGCATTAACAACGTGTGATGGTGGCGCAGCGGGTATCCCTGCAGATATTACGGCTGCAGCAGGTATTGTTGGTTTAGGTACGACTGATGGCGTTATTGTTACAACAAAAGCAACCGATAGCTCAATTACTGGTACAGGTACATTTACATTAACGCCAACGGTAGCATCAGGTAAAGTGACTTGGGCTGCGGCATGTGTCCCTGCAACTTTATGTTAAATCATCAAATCTAATGTATTGAAAATAGCCCAGTCATCTGGGCTTTTTTTCCTATGCAGTTTATCTCAACTGATTTTCAGCAGAGTAACCTAATTCAATGTAACCCCCTAATTATCATGGTGTTACTGGAGGCGAGCTTCAATGGCAGATTCAATGAGTGTTTATACGTGGCAAGGCGCTAATCGTAAAGGTCAATCGGTTAAAGGTGAGCTCTCGGCAAAATCACTAACCGAGGCGAAACATTTATTACGCCGTCAGGGTGTGTCAGCACAAAAAGTAAAAAAACGCCAAGTGTCACTGTTGGGCCGAAAAAAGGATAAAGTCACCGCAGCAGACATTGCTATTATTACTCGCCAGATTGCAACTATGCTAGGTGCTGGTGTCAGTGTTTTGCAAACTATTGACATGATAGCTACCGGTCATGCTAAACAATCAGCCAGAACAATATTAGGTGATATCGCCAATGAAGTACGCGCAGGTAATCCAGTATCCCACTCGTTGCGCAAGCATCCTGATCAATTTGATGAATTATATTGTGACTTAGTCGACACTGGTGAGCAATCTGGCGCCCTTGAAACCATTTTTGAACGAGTCGCGGTATACAAAGAAAAAGCCGAAGCGCTCAAATCGAAAATTAAAAAAGCGATGTTCTACCCGATTGCAGTCGTCGTGGTAGCATTTATTGTGACACTCATTTTATTAATATTTGTGGTACCACAATTTAAAGCGATATTTAGTAGCTTTGGCGCAGAATTACCGGTTTTCACGCAAATGGTCTTAAACTTGTCAGAGTTTATTCAGCATTATGGTGTGTTTATCGGAATCGGCATTGCTGGTGCAGGTTGGCTGTTTGTAAAAGCGCACAAACAATCTCTGGCGTTGCGTGATCGCGTTGATGCCCAACAATTAAAGATCCCGATCATTGGGCCTATTTTACAAAAAGCTGCAATTGCACGCTTTACTCGCACGCTGGCCACAACATTTGCCGCCGGTGTCCCCTTAATTAGCGCACTTGATTCTGCTGCAAACGCATCGGGCAATGCGGTGTACCGCGATGCAATCCGTTTTGTCAGAAAAGAGGTCGCTTCAGGAATGCAAATGTATGTTGCAATGCGTGCCACCAATGTATTTCCAGATATGGTGGTACAGATGATTGCGATTGGTGAAGAGTCCGGCGCAGTAGATGAAATGCTTTCTAAAATCGCTACGATTTATGAAGCTGAGGTCGATGATATGGTGGATGGCTTAACGAGTTTATTAGAGCCGATGATAATGGCAGTATTAGGCGTAGTAATTGGTGGATTGATTATTGCGATGTATTTACCGATTTTCCAAATGGGGAATGTTGTGTGATAGACTCCAAAATAGATTTTTTTCATGGACAATAAAGATGTTTGACCTAGCTGTAATAATGGATATTTTCACACGTTTTCCCGTGGTATTTTATGTGTGTGTGTTTATTTTTTGTGTACTTATTGGTAGCTTTTTAAATGTTGTCATTTATCGCATTCCAGTCATGATGCAGCGAGATTGGCAACAACAAATATTGGATTATTATGGGTCAGAGTTACCTAAATCTTTTATCAAAAAATACCAACCCACAGGTCGATTCAACCTGATAAAACCAGACTCTACTTGCCCTAAGTGCCAACATAAAATACGCGCCTGGGAGAACATCCCCATTATTAGCTACCTATTTTTACGTGGACGATGTAGTCAATGCGACACACACATCAGTATCCGCTATCCGTTAGTTGAAATAGCCACAGGTTTAATCGGCGTCTGGACTGCTATTCATTTTGGTGTCACGCTGCAAACCTTAATATTGATCTTAGCTAGCTTCTTATTGATTAGCATGATCATGATTGATGTAGATCATATGTTGTTACCTGACGATTTAACCCTTGGACTGCTTTGGTTAGGTTTAATCGCGGCATTAAATAATGTATTTGTAGCACTGCCAGATGCTCTTTTAGGTGTTATCTTTGGCTATGGTATTTTATGGTCGATATACTGGGGCTTCAAATTACTTACTGGTAAAGAAGGAATGGGCTATGGAGACTTTAAATTGCTCGCGGCCTTAGGTGCGTTTGTTGGCTGGCAACATCTGTTAATTATCATTTTACTTTCTTCTGTCGTTGGTTTGGTACTTGGCTTGTTGCTTCCTTTTATCAGTAAACGCTCCACCACTGTTAAATCCAAAAAAACAACTGCAGATGACACCTTGAAAGCGGGTGACATTCCACATAAAGCAATGCCCTTTGGTCCGTTTTTAGGGATCGCAGGATGGTTAACGATTTTTTATGGCGACGTCATTCAAGCAACTTACCTAGCTTGGGCCTTGAGCTGATGAGTGGGGTAATTATAGGCTTAACCGGTGGCATAGGCTGTGGCAAAAGCACCATCAGTGATGAGTTTGCCCGTTTAGGTATTACTATTGTTGATGCCGATATTATCGCTCGTGAAGTGGTAGCACCCAATAGCCAAGGATTAAAAGCTATCATCGAGCGCTTTGGACCTGAAATACTCACTACCGAAGGAAGTGTAAACCGAGCTAAGTTGCGTAAATTAATATTTGCTGACTCAACTTTAACAGAGTGGCTAAACGCATTGTTACACCCGTTAATTCGCACCGAAATTGAACGTCAATTGGCCTCTTCGCAAACCCAATATACGATTTTATCTGTGCCTTTATTGCTCGAAAACAATCTTGATGTTTTATGCGATCGAGTCTTAGTTGTTGATATAAATGAAGCTACACAAATCGCTCGCGTGAGCAGTAGAGATAATAGCGACATTGACACCATTAATGCCATTATTGCCGCTCAAATTGATCGTCCAAGCCGACTCGCTAAAGCCCATGATATTATTGATAATTCAGGAAATATTGCCGATAGTTTAGCTCAAGTAAGAAAATTACATGTTTTTTATACAGAATTAGCAAAAAATGTCGGAAATTCAAAAATTAATCTTGAAAAATAACGGTTTTTATAGAATATTGCATACTACGCAATTAGGAGTAAGACATGACGCCAGTAGTATACGAATTTCCACTCAATGAAAAAGTGCGAAATTACCTGCGCGTTGAACACCTTTTTACGGCATTAAGCCAACCTGAAAAAATTTGCGAACAGCATTCTGAAATCCAATTTTTCCGTGATTATTTTACCTTATTAGAATTGATCGAACGCATTGATTTACGCACAGAATTATTGCGCGATTTAGCAAGTTACAAAAACGTCTTAATGGCATGGATGGGCTATCCTAATATAGATGTTGAACTTATTGAGCGTCAAGTGGAACTCGTCAACAGTATTACCACTAAACTTATAGATTCTAAACGAGTTGGCCAAGAACTAAAATCAGACCGATTTTTAACGGCTATCCGTCAGCGATTTTCTATACCAGGGGCCACTTGTAGTTTTGATTTACCTAAATTACATTTTTGGTTAGCGTTGGACAAAGACACTAAACAGGTAAACTTCAATCAATGGCTTGCACCTTTATTAGTATTAAAAGATGCCGTAGGCACCACGCTGCAATTTATCCGTGGTCGTAGCGAATTATCTGAAATTTCTGTTCCCAATGGTTTTTATCAAGGCGTTGCAGATAACAAAGTCGAACTTATTCGAGTCGAAACAGCTAATAATACTCAGTTTTATCCTACGCTTAGTGGTAACAAATATCGCTATGCCGTTCGTTTTATGAAATTTTCACAACAGGATAATGACAGTGCATCGGTCGATGAGTCTGTCACTTTTTTAATGGCGAGTTGTTAAATGGAAGTTGCATGCCCAAATTGTAAAGCTACCGTAGTCTGGAGTACAGACTCGAAGTTTCGTCCCTTCTGCTCTAAACAATGCCAACTGATTGATTTAGGGGAATGGGCTGATGAAGAAAAAGCCATCCCGTGTGGTGCCAATAACGATGCCCAACCTTCAGAATTACCCGACATCGAAGATATAGAAGCGCTTCTGGCACAGCAATCTGACTCATTTTTTAAATAAGCGATACACTTATGTCCTCAATCAAATCCATCGCAATTGTTGGTGGCACGCATGGTAATGAACTTACCGGCATTCATCTTATACAGTCACTCGAAAAGTCTCACGTAACCCAATTTGCCGACACCTTTGATTTTACTTACGTCATAGCAAACCAACCTGCAGTTGCGCGCAACATCCGCTTTGTCGACGTTGATTTAAACCGACAATTCACTATCGATAATTTAGCAAGTACGGATACCTCGTTTGGTGAATCGAATATTGCCAAGATGCTTAATCAACAATTAGGTCCAAAGCAACACTCCAAGACCGACTTAGTCATTGATATCCACAATACCACTGCAGCCATGGGGGCCACGCTCATCCTGCTCGAGGATTCCCCTTTCTATCGCAATATGGGTGGTTATCTTAAGGCCCATATGCCAAGTGCAAATATTTTGTTAGAAGATGAGATTTCTTATCTAGAACACCCCTATTTATGCACAATTGGACAGCGCGGGATCATGCTTGAGTTAGGTGCGCAACCTCAAGGTGTATCGCGCATGGATGTGTTTTTACAATGCACAGAGATGCTTGAACACATCTTGGCGTATTGCGATCTATATAACCAAAATACGCAACCACAACAGCCTGAATTTACAGCATTTCGTTTACTTGATGTCGTTAAGTTTCCACTCGATGAAGACAATCAAGTGGCAGGCTTAGTCCATGAAAGCTTATTAGATCGTGACTATGACAAAGTTGAGGTCGGCGCTCCCATCTTTAGAATGTTTGATGGTACTGAAGTGTTTCACACAGGCGACCAAGCTATCTATCCACACTTTATCAATGAAGCGGCGTATAAAGCGAGCAAAGTTGCCTTTGCCAGTGCGCTTAAATTTAAATGGTAAATTGGTTTAACAGTTGATCTAAAATAGGTTGGTTAGCTTCTGGAAAGTCTAGCTGTGCAAGTTGACTCAAAGCAAACCACTGACCTAACTGGCCTTCTTTACCATAAGGCTCGCCAGAAAAATCACTTACTACATGAATATCTAACCATACTTGTTTGTCACCATAATCATGGCGAATGTCCATAAGGTGTTCACTGCTGTTCACGACTATACCTATTTCTTCGTGTAACTCACGCTGTAAGGCTAAAAAGGTTGTTTCACCACATTCTACCTTGCCGCCAGGAAACTCCCATTTACCACCTTGATGGACATCAGCAGCTCGGCGAGTCAGGTAGACTTGCATCGGCTGGAGTGACTTAACCGTTGAGTCAAGAATCACACCAACCGCAACATGAATGTGTTTAACCGGCATAGTATTAACTACAGTTTACCGTGACACTGTTTGTATTTTTTACCAGAACCACAAGGACAAGCATCATTACGACCCACTTTAGGGCCTTGACGATGGCCAATCTGAACTGAGTTTTGCGGCTCTTCATGATTGGTAACCGTCGGCTGAGATGCAGCCTCTTGTCGCTGACGTTCAACTTCTTCAACGTCTGATTCAGCTTTAACTTGGACCTTACTTAATAAACTAATCACTTCAATTTTTAGATTCTCAAGCATATCAGAAAACAATTCAAATGATTCACGCTTGTATTCTTGTTTCGGATTTTTTTGTGCATAACCACGCAAATGGATCCCTTGACGTAAATAATCCATCGCAGCAAGATGCTCTTTCCAATGGTTATCCAACGATTGTAACATCACGGCTTTTTCAAATTGGCGGATCACATCTTCACCAACTACATCGACTTTAGCTTGGTATGCATCATTTACCGCAGCGTGGATTTTGTCGCGTAATTTTTCTTCAAACAACTTGTCGTCTTCGTCAAGCCATTGTTGTATTGGCAACTCAACGTGGAAATCACCTTTTAAACGATCTTCAAGGTTCGCGACATCCCACATTTCTTCAAGAGATTGTGGTGGGATATACTGACTAACGACATCATCAATAACGTCAGAACGGATAGCAGCGATTGTCTCGCCAATGTCGCCTTCGTCTAGCAGTTCATTACGCTGTTCATAAATCACTTTACGTTGGTCATTCGCCACATCATCATATTCTAGAAGTTGCTTACGAATATCAAAGTTGCGTCCTTCTACCTTGCGCTGTGCATTTTCAATCGCACGAGTAACCCAAGGATGTTCGATAGCTTCGCCCTTTTCCATACCTAACCGCTTCATCATATTGCCCATTTTTTCTGAGGCAAATATACGCATAAGCGCATCATCTAACGATAGGTAAAAACGTGAAGAACCAGCATCACCTTGACGACCTGAACGACCGCGTAACTGGTTATCTATACGACGTGATTCGTGGCGTTCGGTGCCAATAATATGTAGGCCGCCGGATTGTAAGACTGCCTCGTGACGTTCTTTCCAAGCTGCAGTGATTTTTTCTCGTTGTGCTTCATCAGTCACATCGGTTAATTCAACTTGTAAATTACCACCTAGTACAATATCTGTTCCTCGACCAGCCATGTTTGTTGCAATCGTGACCGCACCTGGCATACCAGCTTGAGCAACAATGTCGGCTTCTTGTTCATGGAATTTTGCATTCAATACTTTGTGTTTGATTTTTTGTTTTTTCAAAACGCCTGAAAGCAACTCTGAATTTTCAATCGACACGGTACCGACTAAAACAGGCTGACCGCGTTTTACGCAAGATAAAATATCTTCGACAATCGCGTCATATTTTTCTTCGACTGTCATATAAATAAGATCAGGCATATCTTTTCTGACCATGCCACGGTTGGTAGGAACAACCACCGTTTCAAGACCATAGATGTGTTGAAATTCGAATGCTTCAGTATCGGCTGTACCTGTCATCCCACCGAGCTTGTCATACAAACGGAAATAGTTTTGGAAGGTAATAGAAGCCATTGTTTGGTTTTCATTTTGAATATTCACACCTTCTTTTGCTTCTACTGCTTGGTGTAAACCTTCAGACCAACGACGCCCTTCCATTGTTCGGCCAGTATGCTCATCGACGATAACGATCTCATCGTCTTTAATAATATAATCTACGTCTTTGGTAAATAATTTATGTGCTTTTAATGCTGAATTAACATGTTGTAATAAAGCGATATTTGCAGAGGAGAATAAAGATTGGTCAGCGCCTAACACACCAGCTTCAAGCAATAACTCTTCAACGTAAATTTGACCTTTCTCGGTTAGATAGACTTGCTTACCTTTTTCGTCGATTGTGAAATGGCCATCGCCTTCAACACCTTCTTCATCTTCTTTTTCTTGTTGTTGTAACTTAGGAACTAAAAGGTTGATTTGCTTGTACATTGCAGAGCTATCTTCAGCTGCACCTGAAATGATCAATGGCGTTCGCGCTTCATCAATCAGGATCGAATCGACTTCATCAATCACCGCATAATGTAATTCGCGCTGTACGCGATCATTTGGGCTGAATGCCATGTTATCGCGCAGATAATCAAAGCCAAACTCATTGTTAGTACCATAGGTAATATCGCAAGCATAAGCTGCACGCTTTTCTTCATGTCCTAATCCAGGAATGTTACAGCCTACGCTTAGGCCTAAGAATGAAAATAAATCTCTACTCCAATCAGCATCTCGTTTTGCAAGATAATCATTGACCGTAATGACGTGTACGCCACGTCCAGTAATTGCATTTAAGTAGGTCGCTAAGGTTGAGGTTAATGTTTTACCTTCACCTGTGCGCATCTCTGCGATCTTACCTTGGTGTAAAACGGTTGCACCGGTTAATTGCACATCAAATGGACGCATACCGTAGACACGGACACTCGCTTCACGCACTACTGCAAAGGCTTCTTGTAACAATGAGTCAAGCGTCGCCCCATCATTAATTTTGGCTTTAAATTCAGCTGTTTTAGCTTGTAACTCAGAATCCGATAATGCTTGGAGTGATTCTTCAAACGCATTAATTTGCTGATTCGCTTTATTAATTTTTTTTAGAAGGCGATCGTTGCGACTACCGAATACTTTGCGTGCAATTGATGTGAACATGGGTTAGTTAATTCCGTTGATTATTGACGATAGACATATGGCAACGGGTCTATCTGTGTACCGTTCTTGATAATTTCATAATGAACATGAGCGCCAGTTGAGCGTCCCGTATTCCCGATTAGTGCAATTTTTTGGCCTTTTATGACGACCTCACCCACACTTGCTGTTAGTTCTTTATTGTGCCCGTAGCGTGTTACTAAGCCATTGCCATGGTCAATTTCGATTAAATTACCGTAGCCATAACGCTCACCAGACCAGGTGACAATACCAGCCGCAGTCGCGATAACTTCATCACCTTCTTTGCCAGCAAAATCAATACCTTTATGCATTGTCGGAGCATGTGTAAACGGGTCATCACGCATGCCATAATACGATGACAACCAACCTTTATTAATTGGCCTTCCCGCAACACGTTGCTCTTTATCTATATGGGTGTGGTTGAGGATTTTTTCAAGGGCGTCAAGCTGGTTTATCTGCAGAGCGAGTTTTTCGTTTAAATCGCTTAATTTAGTTTCTATGGTTAACTTTTCAGGTGGTATGGCAAGTACTTCACTTGCCTCAGGGTCTCTTTCAGAAAAATTAAGCTTTTGATTCGTATTGTTGGCTAGATGAGCTTGTTGGATACTCAACAACTGTAATTTATGTTCTAGTTTTGCTAACTGATTTACCAATGATTGGACTTCAAGATTGCTATCTTGCTGTAGAGCAAAGACGATTTCTTGCTGTGCTAACAAGCCTTGTTTTACTAATTGAACACGCTGTATATTTTCGTCAACAGAGTGTGTTGAACGACTAGAAATCAAGACTAAAACCGTAGTTAGCACTAACATACTTAACCATTTTCGCACATCTATCGTGCGTTCTACACGCTTAGATTGATGGGTTAAAGTAAATGTTAATTTCATCCTAGCCTGGGACATTCCACAAAAATTGAAGGTGTATGATAATAAACTAAATTACACCATTAAAAAACAAAAAAGCCCTTTTCGAACAATATCGTAAAGGGCTTCCAATCATATATAGACTTAGGTCAGTGCCATTACCGGACTTATGTATTGAATCGGAGCACTACGCTCATCATCGTATGTTACATATTCCCAAGCATCGGTTTGCTCTAACACTGCATTCAGTAGCTTGTTGTTAAGACCATGACCTGTTTTATATGCTTTGAGCAAACCTATAATACTGTGACCGCCAAGATATAAATCACCGACAGCATCAAGTACTTTATGTTTTAGGAATTCATCGTCGTAGCGTAACCCTTCAGGGTTTAGTACACGATACTCGTCGAGTGCAACAGCATTGTTCATGCTGCCTCCTAACGCGAGATCCATTGAATTCATTGTTTCTAAATCACGCATAAAACCAAAGGTACGAGCACGAGAAACATGATCAATATACGAATCAGAACTAAAATCCAATTCCATTCGCTGTCGAGTTTGACTAATCACAGGGTGGTCAAAATCAATTGCAAAATCTACTTTAAAACCGTTAAACGGGCTTAACTCTGCCCACTTATCGCCATCTTCGACCCGGACTGTCTTGATGAGTTTTAAAAATTGCTTTGGCGCATTGAGTTCTTCGATGCCCGCTGATTGTAACAAAAACACAAATGGACTAGCGCTGCCGTCCATTATCGGCAATTCATGTGAATTAACTTCGACAATGATATTGTCAATACCTAATCCAGCCAATGCTGACGCTAGGTGTTCGACAGTATGCACAGTAACGCCGTTATCATTACTGATACACGTACACAAAACAGTATCTTTCACAGCATTAGCGCGTGAAGGAATATCAACATGCGGGATTAAGTCCACACGTCGAAATACAATACCCGTATTAGCAGGTGCAGGGCGAAGTGTCATTGTGACTTTTTCGCCTTTGTGCAAGCCAATGCCGGTCTCTTGTACTGAATGTTTTATGGTACGTTGTCTAATCATCGTTGTGCCTTGGAAAACTGGTGACATATTATATGGTCATACCAGTTAGTCGTCAAGTTTTGTCTCAATCGTTAGTCTGCTTGTTTACGTAAAAACGTTGGAATATCAATGTATTCCAAGTCTGCCATATCATCTTCTAAATGCTTTGTAGCCGTCATAGCAGCTTGAGAGCCACTACTTCCTGCACTACTTGTATTGCTAGCACTTGATGAACTAACTGCAGACGTTACACGAGGTGCGTCAGTTTTAACTAAAGAAATATCTGGCTTATCTGTACCAATACCCGTAGCAACAACCGTTACACGAATTTCATCTTCCATATTCATATCGATAACCGTACCCACTACCACAGTTGCATTTTCAGATGCAAAGGCACGTACAGCATTACCGACGGTTTCATATTCATCAATCGCAAAATCAGGACCGGCAGTAATGTTAACTAAAATACCACGTGCGCCAGACAAATCAATGTCTTCAAGTAATGGACAAGCTATGGCTTGCTCGGCTGCTTCTTCAGCGCGATCTTCGCCTTTACCAACGCCAGTACCCATCATTGCGGTACCCATTTCTGACATTACGGTTTTTACATCCGCGAAATCCACGTTAATCAAACCTGGATTAGTAATCAGTTCTGCAATACCACGAACCGAACCTAATAAAACATCGTTAGCCGCTTCAAATGCTTTAAGTAAGGGCGTGCCTTTACCTAATACTTTTAATAATTTGTCATTCGGGATAGTAATCAAAGAATCCACGTGTTTTGCTAGCTCTTCAATACCTTGGCTGGCATAAGAAAGACGTTTTTTGCCTTCAAAACCAAATGGTCGAGTCACGACTGCAACACTCAGCACACCCATTTCACGGGCAATCTTAGCAACTTCAGGTGCAGCACCGGTACCAGTACCACCACCCATACCAGCAGTAATAAAGACCATATCAGCACCGTCAATACTTTGACGAATCGTTTCGCGATCTTCGTGTGCCGCTTCACGACCAACATTTGGATCAGCGCCTGCGCCTAATCCTTTGGTAACAGTATTACCAATTTGTAACACAGTATCGGCCTGTGATTTCTTCAATACCTGAGCGTCAGTGTTGACTGTGATAAACTCAACACCTTCGATTTTATTGGCAACCATGTGCTCGATAGCGTTACCGCCGCCACCGCCAACCCCAATTACTTTAATTACAGCTTCTGAACTGTCGTCATCCATCAATTCAAACATATTTGTTCTCCGGTTATGCTTGTTATTATACAGGTTAATATTTTAAAATTCGCCTTTAAACCATGCTTTTATACGACTTAATACGCTTTCAGTAGGTATTTTGGGCGAAATTTGTTGTTCTTCCATAGATTGGCGACCATATTGTAATAATCCAACCGCTACTGCGAAACTTGGATCATTAACATAGTCACTCAACCCTTTTATTCTATTCGGGGTGCCGACTCGAACTGGCATTTGAAATATTTCTTCTGCGAATTCGACTGCACCTTCCATTTTTACTGTGCCACCGGTTAATACAATCCCAGCAGCAATTTGTTCTTCTAAACCACTTGCTTTAATTTCTTCGTGGATCAATTCAAACAATTCTTGATAGCGAGGTTCAATGACCTCCGCTAGTGTATGGCGCGACATTGTGCGCGCAGGACGCCCACCAACGCTAGGTACATTGATAGTGTCTTCCATACTCACCATGTCTTTCAACGCACAGGCATGTCTTACTTTTAGCGCCTCTGCATTGTTTACAGGTGTTCTAAATATTTTGGCTATGTCCCCAGTAATTTGATTTCCGGCCACAGGGATCACTGCTGAATGACGAATAGCCCCGTTCGAATAAATCACTAAATCAATCGTTCCAGCACCAATATCGACCACACATACACCTAATTCGCGCTCATCATCAGTTAACACAGAGTAACTTGCAGCTAGTGCAGAGAACACCATGGTATCGACAGTAATCTCAGCACGATCGGTACACTTTATGAAATTTTTCGCCATATCTTCGGCACAAGTAATAATATGAATATTGGCATTCATACGTACACCAGACATGCCAATTGGGTTTTTAACGCCTTCTTGTACATCCACAGAATACTCTTGCGGCAACACATGCAACATGCGGCGTTCAGCGGGAATGGCAACAGAACGTGCAGTGTGAATGACATTATCAATATCTTCTTGTTCTACTTCAGGATGGTTAATTGCCACCATCCCAGTTTCATTCTGACATTGCACATGTCGACCCGTTATAGCCATTAAAACGGATGTCGCTTTGCAATTTGCCATTAATTCCATTTCATTAATTGCACGTTGAATAGATTGGGCGACAAGATTTAGATCATTGACCCCACCTTTGTCCATTCCTTTTGCAGAATAAGTGCCAACTCCAACAATACTTACAAAATCATTATCTAGCATTTCACCGACAACGGCTTTAATTTTATTTGTGCCAATATCTAATCCGACGACAAGATTGGTATTGTCTATTTTAGACATGGATTTATTCCTATAATTTGGTCTGTTAGTGTCATTCAGTTATACCTTCCAACCCACTGCTGCACCTGTGTCATAGCGCAAATCAACATAATTAACGGCACGCGAGTCTTGTTGCAATAATGGATATAAATTAATAAATCGTTGTAATCGGTTTATAAACTCTTGGCGACCCAAATTAAGCTTAATACCATTGTTTAATTGTACCTGCCAAGCAAATCTTTCGCTTAAAACTAAATTATCAACAGTTAATGTACCCGTTGATAAAATCATTTGCATTGCTTTATAGCCTGATAGCGCTGTTTTCTCGGCACCATTAGGTCCAAACAGTGTCGGTAATTTGTCGTTCTGGATATCTCCAGCAAACGGCACACCTTCGGAATTTAACAACAAATCATCATTCCAAATAGCAACAGGTGTCTGCTCCACCAAATATACTTGGATCGTATTTGGCCATTTTTTGCGAACTGATGCTTGATGTACCCAAGGGTGTTGCAAAACCGCTTTGTGTATTTCATTAATATCCGCTGAAAAAAAGCTCCCTTGCACATCGTTGGCAATTAAACGAGAGATATCACGATCGTTAATATATTGATACTTACCACTGATTTCGATATGACTAATAGGTACTTGCTGCTCGTCCTGCATCCATTGAGTTAAGCCAACAGCAGCCCAAATCAATCCAATGCACACACAGATTAAAAAACTCAAGCCCCATACTTTTTCACGGTTTAAATGTTCAATTTCAGTCATGATTTATGCTCTTGCTTAGCAACTAACTTTTCTGAATCGGATGTATCAAATTTTACACTTTGCACAATGACGTCACCAAATGCATCAACCAAAATAGACTTCACTAATTCAGTAAACGAATAGCCAGCTTGTAATGCCGCTTTGGGTACTAAGCTCTTTTGTGTCATTCCCGGCACAGTGTTGACTTCTAATAAAACAAATTTTCCACTTTGCCCGTCACGCATTAAATCAACACGCCCCCAGCCCTTACAAGAAACAGCATTAAATGCTTGAATACTTAACTCGCCTATGGCTAACTCTTGAGCTTCGGTTAAATCACTCGGACAATGATATTGAGTGGTATCAGCCTTATATTTTGCATCGTAATCATAAAATGTATTCGGCGTTACCATAGAGATACTTGGTAAGGCTTGACCCGCTAGAATACTAACTGTGTACTCCGCACCTTGAATAAACTGTTCAACTAAGACGCGTTCATCAAAGGTTAATGCATCAGCAATCGCCGCAACCAGTTCAGAACTGGTAGTCGTTTTTGCCATACCAATACTCGAGCCTTCATGACTTGGCTTAACCATCAACGTCGAGCCAATGGTTGCCATTACACCTTGCGCTTCGGCATCTGTTATGGGCTGATCAATTTCTAAGTACTTCGCAGTTGGTAATCCTAGTGCTTGCCATACGTGTTTGGTATGCAATTTATCCATCGCAATTGCTGAGCCTAAGACACCAGTACCAGTATATGGAATGCCCATCCATTCAAGTGCGCCTTGAACAGTACCATCTTCACCACCACGACCATGTAACATTATCATCACATGCGTAACCTGTTCTTGATGTAACTCACTTAACGAACGATATTTAGGATCAAATTTTATGACCGGCAAACCCAAGGCCACAATCGCTTGATAAACGGCTTCACCTGACGCTAAAGAGACTTCTCGCTCTGCGGAGTTGCCGCCTAATAAGACCGCTATGTTAGTCTGACTCATGCCGCGATCTCCTTAATAATAGTACACACTTTCTCAGTTGCATCAGGCTTAGCTAATTGATTGGCACGCTGTGCCATTTTAATTCGGTCTGCGGGCACTGAGAGTAATTGACTAAGGGTATTTCCTAAATCAGGAAGTTGTGATTGCGGACATAAAATTGCTCCACCATATTCACTTAATGTTTTAGCATTCGCGGTTTGATGATCATCAACTGCACTTGGAAGTGGTACAAAACAGGCAACTCGACCTGCGCAAGCAACTTCAGCGACAGTCAACGCACCTGCTCTGCAAATAATAATATCGGCTTGTGCAATTGCACTTGCCATATCATCAATAAATTCTGTTACCGTCAACTGTACTAAAGAACTGATCTTGCTTGTTGTATATGCATCATTCACAGTTGATTCATTGCCACGCCCCACTTGATGGACAATCTGCATGGAGTGGAACTCTTTAGCAAGATCTGCAAATATTTGCGGTAAACTAGTGTTGAGTATCCGTGCACCTAAGCTGCCACCGACGACTAAAATATTAGGCACATCAGGTACTGTTGAACTGGCTTTAATTGCACTTATCTCGGCACGAACTGGATTACCTACCCATTCAATTTTGTCTGGTGAAATACCAAACGGTGTATTTGCAAACCCCGTCAATACTCGCTTAGCAATTTTGGCTAAATACCGATTGGTCATGCCTGCAACCGCATTTTGTTCATGTAACACTAACGGAATACCTTGTATGCGAGCGGCAATACCACCTGGGCCGCTGGCGTATCCACCCATGCCTAACACCACATCGGGTTGTATCTGTAGCATGAGTTTATAAGCTTGATAAACCGCTTTTAACAGCATTACTGGTAAGGATAATTTGCGTAAAATACCATTCCCGCGAATACCTTTAACCGCAATGGTATAAAGAGGTATATCGTGTTTAGGCACGATCGTCGCTTCCATTTTATCAGCAGTTCCTAGCCAATTAATCTCCCAGCCGTCATCACGTAAGGCTTTGCCTACCGCAAGTCCAGGGAATATATGGCCACCAGTGCCACCTGCCATGATCAGTAACTTAGGCATTCAGCGGCTCCTCATCAATATAATTAGGATCCAGCTCAATCTCATCTATTGTAGCTTCTGCATGATTTTCTTTAGTGTCTGTAACAGCTTGTTTCGTTGCTTTGACTGGTTTCGCGATTTTTGCTGATTTACGTTTTGATTTAGATTTTGATGTTAGTTTATTCGCTGCTTCTAATGTTGCACAACGCACCTCAAAGTCGATGCGAATTAATAATGCTACGGCAATCGCCATAATGATCATACTGGAACCACCATAGCTGACTAACGGCAAGGTTAATCCTTTGGTTGGTAATAATCCGGCACTGCCACCGATATTGACGAATGTTTGAAAGCTAAACCATATTCCGATGCCATAAGCCAAATAGGCTGCAAATGGCATTTGTACCTTCAATGCTCTATTACCCAAAAACAAAGCTTTGATGACCATAGTCAAAATTAGGCCTAGGAGTACAATGATCCCGATATACCCTAATTCTTCTGCAATAATTGCTACGATAAAATCGGTGTGCGCTTCAGGTAAAAATTGTAGCTTTTGCACACTGTTACCTAATCCTTGGCCAAACCAATCGCCTCGTCCATATGCCATCAATGACTGGGTTAATTGATAGCCAGTACCAAATGGATCAGCCCAAGGATCTAAAAATGCAGTGATCCTACGCATCCGATATTCTTCTACAATAATCATAGTGACAAACAGCACTATCCCGGTAAATACCAATGCGATGAATTGCCATAATTTGGCACCCGCTAAGAATAGTAGCCCTAAGGTAGTAATAAACATCACTATAGTCGTGCCTAAATCAGGTTGTGACCACAAGCATAAACCCAACACAAAAAATACTATCAAGGGCTTGATAAAGCCTTTAATGTTTTCGGTGACTTCTGCGTATCTGCGTTCTAAATATCCGGCTAAAAAACAAAAAAAGAATAATTTTGTCGGTTCTGCAGCTTGGATGTTTATCGGTCCAAGGGTTAACCAGCGCTGAGCACCATTTACCGATCGACCAACTAATAGTACTGCGACCAACAAACCAAACGCTAACAGGAGTAGATACGGATTAAAGCGCTGCCACCAACTAATGGGGATCATTAACACAAACAGTGCAGTGATCAACGCCATACAACTAAAAATCACATGGCGGATAATGAAGAAGTATTGATTATTGTACTTAGCGATACCTTCAGGCATTGACGCTGATGCCACCATAATAATTCCGAGTGCCACCAGGGCTAATGCGACCATGACCAGTCCAAGATCATACATGCGTATTTGTACCTGCGCGGTATCATGTCGCGCAGCAAACATCGCTTGTAAATTGGAAGTGGTCGCAAAACTCATATTTATCTTTTTACCTTGTATACCCTGTTTATCTTAGTTTTAAGGTTGCTAATCCAACCAAAACTAAAATCAATGAAATGATCCAGAAGCGCACAATCACTTTTGGCTCTGGCCAGCCTTTTAATTCAAAATGATGATGAATCGGAGCCATTCTGAACACCCGCTTACCGCGTAACTTAAATGAACCTACTTGGATGATGACCGACAATGTTTCAATAACAAATATTCCACCCATGATCACGAGTACGATTTCTTGGCGAACGAGCACGGCGATAATACCCAACGTGCCCCCTAACGCTAACGAGCCTACATCACCCATAAATACTTGAGCGGGATAAGCGTTGAACCATAAAAATCCGAGCCCCGCTCCGATCATAGCTCCACAAATAATGACTAGTTCGCTGGCCTGAGGAATATGTGGAATATGCAAATATTCAGAGAAATTTACATTACCCGTAACATACGCAAATATAGCTAATGCGCCGGCAACTAATATCACAGGTACAATGGCTAACCCATCCAACCCATCAGTTAAATTAACGGCATTACTTGTCCCTACAACGGTAAAATACACAAGTGCTAAATACATCAATCCTAGTTGTGGCAAGACATCTTTGAAAAATGGTACCACTAGCATGGTTTCCTCAGCTTGTGTGGTTGTTGAGTACAAATACACAGCTACTGCTAAAGCGATAATCGTTTGCCAAAAATATTTCCAACGCGCAATTAAGCCTTTTGCATCTTTGCGTACGACCTTGCGATAATCATCGACAAACCCTACGATGCCATACCCAAGTAACACCGCTAACGTGACCCATACATATTTATTGGTTAAGTCAGCCCATAACAACACACTGACACTAATAGCCGCTAAAATAAGCACGCCACCCATGGTCGGTGTACCCATTTTTTGTAAATGTGATTCAGGTCCATCATCTCGAACAGTTTGTCCGATTTGTAAACGCTGCAACCAAAGAATCATTTTTGGCCCAATGAAGATTGCCATTAACAATGATGTTAATGTCGCAAGGATACTTCTTAGAGTCAGGTAGTTAAGTACACTAAAACCGATATCCAGTTGTATTAACCAATTAGTTAATAGTATCAACATGCGAGTTGCCTCCTTGAGCGATCAAGCTTTCCCACAGGGGATTCCTCCAATGCTTTAACAACGCGTTCCATACGAGCAGAACGTGAGCCTTTAACCAAAATGGTAATATCTTCATCTATGGCTTGTAACTCGGTATATAGAGCTGCTAACAAAGGCTCTATCTCTGAAAAATGTTGTCCATGAGCGCCATATACAGAACTTGCGCTTTGACTGAGTACGCCCAAGGTATAGAGCATATCAATGCCCTCTTGTTTCGCTAACTCTCCGACTTCCTCATGGTAGTGGCGAGCTTTATCGCCTAATTCTGCCATATCGCCAAGCACTAAGATCCTGCGTCCTTGGTAACTAGCTAATAGCCTAATCGCTGCTGTTACCGAGGCCACATTAGCATTATAAGAATCATCCAAAACGCGGACTTGTTCAGATAATTGTTTGACATCCAAACGCCCTTTGACGTTTTTCATTGTTGCTAATCCGTCGCGAACATTTTCTAAACTCGCACCTACGTTTATCGCCAAAGCAGCAGCCAGAAGGGCGTTACTAACGTTATGCATACCTGGAATAGTTAATCCGATGTTCATTTCACCAATAGGAGTGTGCATGATAAAATGTGCACAACCATTGAAAGCCAAGTCCACTTGTGACGCGGTATAATCTGCTTTGCCGCCTGGTTTAGCTTCGAGCGAGAAAGAGTAAATAAACTCATTAGTTAACTTACCCTGCCAAAAATCATAAAACTGAGAATCGTAATTGAGTAAAGCGGTGCCTGTTTTATCAAGGCCTTTAAATATTTCACTTTTGGCGCGCGCAACACCAAACAAACTACCGAAGCCTTCTAAATGTGACGCCGCAGCATTCACGATTGTGGCTACATCAGGCTTAACTAAATTTGTGGTATAAGCAATTTCACCTAAATGATTTGCACCCATTTCGATCACTGCAAATTCATGCTGTGGCTCTAATCGTAATAAGGTAAGTGGTACGCCAATATCATTATTAAAGTTACCCGCTGTTGCTAGGACACTGCCACATTGTTCCAAGATGGCAGTGGTCATTTCTTTTACGGTTGTTTTGCCTGAACTACCAGTTATGCCTACGGTTTTAGGATTCACTTGTTGTTTAACGTATGCGCCGAGTTGGCCCAATGCGACTTTCGTGTCTTCAACTAAAATAACCGGCATATGCGCAGCCACAGGCTCAGAAGCAATAATCGCAATCGCCCCTTTTTGACGGGCTTCATTGGCAAATATATGACCGTTGAAATTAGGACCCACTAAGGCGATGAACAAATCATTTTGCGCTATTGCGCGGGTATCAGTTGATGCTCCACTAACAACAAGATCCTCACCACTTAAGGTTCCGTTAACTTGCTGGGCAATATCCGATAATGATAAATTAATCATGAGCTTTACCTTATTGATTAAACGTGAGATTGGCAACGTTCGTTGCTTCTAAACCATCAGGAGCAACATTCAATAACTGCAATGCGCCTCCCATAATTTTTGAAAATACCGGAGCTGCGGTATCCCCTGCATAATATAAGTCGCCACCAGGTTCATTGATTAGCACAACGACAACAATCTGAGGATCAGAAACTGGTGCAACTCCAGCAAATATATTGACATAATTATCACCGTAACCACCGGCAATCGCTTTTCGACTAGTTCCCGTTTTACCGGCAACTCGATATCCTGCTACGGCTGCTTTGGTTCCTGAGCCACCTGGTTGTGTCACACTTTCCATCATTTCTAGGACGGCTTGGGTATGGTGTGCACTAAATACTTGTTCGGCAGGTTTCTTTTGCCCATTTTTAATAATGGTTAACTCTCGGTTTGCACCACCATTAGCGAGTGTCGTATACATGCGACCTAATTGTGCTGTCGTCACAGAGAGACCATAGCCAAATGACAAAGTCGCTAATTCAAAGTCTGACCAACGACTTCGTTCATGAAATAATCCCGCGCTTTCGCCTAATAAACTCATACCAGTATCAGACATCAAGCCCATGTTGTAATACGTATCAAGTAAAAACTCTTTAGGTACAGATAACGCCAGTTTGGTTGTACCCATGTTGCTTGATTTTTGAATAATACTGCGTAAATCTAATTCACCGTAATTTCGGCTGTCTTGTACCCGACTTCCGCCTAAGCGCATCCAACCTGGATTGGTGTCGATGATGTCTCCTTTCTTGATCGCGCCGAATTCTAATGCACTTAGTACAGCCAAAGGCTTTACTGATGAACCAGGCTCAAATGCATCTGTCACCACACGGTTGCGAATGCGATGTGCACCTGTATTTTTACGATTGTTTGGGTTGTAAGAAGGTCCGTTTACCATCGCAAGGACTTCTGCCGTTTCTACATCAATGACGAGTGCAGATGCAGAACGTGCTTGATATACCGTCAAGGCTTTTTTGATTTCTTTGTAAGCAAGCGCCTGTATGCGTTGGTCGATGGTTAGTACCAAATCACTGGCTTTTTTGCCTTCTTTTTCTTTTAACAATTCAATTTGACGACCTTTGCCATCACGACGAATATAGCGTCTATCCGGTGTACCGGTTAAATATTCGTTAAACAAATATTCGATCCCTTCGATGCCTTTATCATCGACATTCGTAAAACCAATGACGTGGGCAGATACTTCACCAGAAGGATAATAACGACGAGACTCATCGCGTAGATACACACCAGGGATATCCAGTTCATCCACATAATTTGCCATTGCAGGTGTGACTTGGCGCTGCAAATACACAAAACGGCGTTTGGGGTTACTGACTTTGGCCATTAATGCTTGAGTGTCATTTTTTAATACTTTCGCTAAAGCATCCCAACGACGTACATCATCAAGTGAATTTTGTTGAGCGATGATTTTAGGATCGGCATAAATCGCTTGTACTGGAATGCTCACTGCGAGCTCTTGACCGTTGCGATCCATGATCAAGCCGCGATGAGCAGCCGCTTCGCGCACTCGCTTAGTTCGGTTATCGCCTTGTTTAATCAATTGATCGGGTTCGATAACCTGAATATATGCTGCGCGAACACCGATCCCGGTAAACACTAAACAAATACAAATTACAACAAACACAAAACGCCAATACACAGTGGTTGGCGTTTGTTGTTGCTTTTGTTCAGCTTTAGCTTGTTTGGTCATTCGATTTTCACCACAATCTCACTATCCGCATCGGGACGCTTCATGTTTAATTTCTTATTTACTAAAGTTTCAATTCGGTTGTGTTCAGTCAACGCGCTTTGTTCTAAAACTAAATGTCTCCACTCAACATCTAATCGGTCTTGCTCTTGCATCAAGGCTTCTACTTCAATTGAAAGCTGGCGATTATGCTGCGCACTGAGGACGACACCATAGGCCGTTGCCATAACGGCTAAAAACAACAAAACCCGCATAAAATTGCGGGTCAAATCCGTTAACATAATATCCACTAAACTCGCGCGTTGAGGCGTCATAATTTTTCTGCCACCCGCAGCACCGAACTCCGTGCTCGTGGATTTCGTGCGATTTCATCGCCACTCGGTTTAGTCGCTTTGCCTACTAGTTTAAGCACTTTGTCAGCATCGATCACTGATTGCATAACAGGCATATTATGGGGGACTTGCTTGCCTTTACTTTGCTCGCGCATAAAACGTTTTACCATGCGATCTTCTAATGAATGAAAGCTGATAACAGTTAGTCGGCCACCTGGTTTTAACAATTTCACTGCCGCTTTTAAGCCATCACGTAATTGGTCTAATTCGCTATTGATATAAATACGAATTCCCTGGAAAGCACGTGTGGCAGGGTGTTTATGTTTATCTTTAACTGGCATTGCATCAGCAATGATTTTAGCTAACTGAAGAGTATGTGTGATCGGGGTATGCACACGAGTATTAACAATCGCATGAGCGATACGTTTACCAAATTTTTCTTCACCAAACTCTTTAATTACCTGCGCAATATCTTGCTCTTCCGCATACATCAACCACTCAGCAGCGCTATGCCCAGAGCTTGTATCCATACGCATATCTAACGGTCCATCTCGCAAAAAACTAAAACCGCGATCGGATTCGTCTAACTGCGGCGAAGACACGCCTAAATCCATCAAAATACCGTCAACTTGACCATGTAACTCATTCGTTGGCGATACGTCATCCATTTGTGCAAAGGCACTATGTACAATGGAGAAGCTAGGATTGCTTTGGAATCGTTCTGCTGCTTTGATAGCACTAGGATCGCGATCGAAAGCAATCAACTTTCCGTCATTACCTAGCGCCTTAAGTATATGACTAGAGTGCCCACCTCGGCCAAAAGTCGCGTCGATATAGACGCCATCAGGTTTAATATCTAAACCTGCAATTGATTCGTGCAATAGCACCGACGTGTGAGCGGGATCCATCATAGTGAGAAGTCCTGTAAGCGTTCGGTTAGCTCAAAATCACCTTGCTGTTCAGTCTGAATATCTTGTTCAATTTGTTGTTGCCAAACATCAGCATCCCAAATTTCAAATTTATTTAATTGCCCAACTAGCATAATTTGCTTATCTAGTTTAGCGTGCTGGCGCAGTGGAGTAGAGAGATGAAAACGACCATTTTTATCCATATCACCTTCCATGGCATAACCAAGCAAAAGGCGACGAATACGGCGTTCATGGGGATTTGTGGTGGAAAGTTTTTGGAGTTTTAACTCGATTTCTTCCCATTCATGTAGTGGGTAAAGTAACAAACAACTTTGTACAGTATCAATGGTACACACCAAACGCCCGGCACAATCATCTAGCAATGACTGACGATACCGTGTTGGTATAGCCACCCTGCCTTTGACATCTAGATTGATTGCATTTGCGCCGCGGAACATTCCAAGACCCTTTTTTTTAGTATTATTGAGACTCCGTATTGGTAATGATGGCGTGGTGGAAGATTAGTATTATTGTGTTTTGGTCACAGGTTTTTATCATTTACATGTCCATATGTTCAAATGTTCAAATGATCCACTTTTTGCCACTTTTACCCACTTTTGTGAGTTTATTGCCTAATCTGATCCACGTCAACACAAATAAACAAATAAAAAGCCCGTAAGGTTATCTCAATGATCAGTCGCAATCAGACTGAACTAAGGCAAAAAAAAACCACCGCTCAAAGGCAGTGGTTTTTTAATAACAAAATGAAGCAGTTAGTCGTTTTGACTGGTCAGCTTATGCTTTCTCAGCAGCTTCTTTTTCTGCTTTGGCTTTTGCAGCAGCTTCGGCAGCTAAATTAACAATTTGTAATGAACGAATTGGCTTGTCAGTCTTGTTCGACAACTCAACTAAACGGTTAAGCTGACTTAAAGACATCATTAATGCATATATAGCCCCAGAGAAACCTTTCTTGTGTAAAGTTAAGATCTCTTCGTCGGGCAAGTTAAACAATTTGTTTTCATCGATGCTTAACATGCCCGTAATGGCACGACGTTCGCCGGCATCAGTAACCATGCGAATTTCAATTTCTGTTAACAGGTCTAGCTCAACTACTTTAGTAATGAACTCTTGCGTTAAACGCTCCGAGTTAGCTAAGAAGTCCAAAAACTCTAGGCGATTTTTTAATAAATCGGCAGCTTCGCCTTCAGCAGTAAATAATGGCGCACCATCATCAGTGATTAACTCAGACGCATCATCAATAAATACACCTAAATTGCCATTATCAGGACGGATATCAAATGGGTAACGTTGAATATTCATTGGTACTTGCGGTGCCTGCCAGCGACCTTCAGCAAAAAATAGGTTAGATTCTTTTTCGATACCTAACATACACACTGTATGGTGATTGCCAGTTTGTTCATCTTTGATAAAAACCATTGGAATAGCGCCAGCTAGTGCAGCGAATTCACGGATTGAAGCAGCGGCTAGGTGAGTGTTTTGCGTAAATGCAAAATCGTTTTTAGTAGATAGTTTTATATCTTTGTGTACGGCTTTATCTAAAGGTACGTAATTCATCGCCATGGGAAATATTCTCGTTGTTATGATAGTAAGTTAAGTTATGGGACGATTATGTGAAAATTCAAGCGTAATGTCATGTTTTATCCTCAATTTGTTACAAAAATGTGAGTTTTTTCTATTTTTTTAATTGTGTTAGAGTATAGATGTGTAGATTTTAACCAACAAGGATAGAGTGATAATGAAACATTATACGAGTGTCGTTGCTGCATATTTATGTGCTACATTAGGGTTATCAGGATGCGCTGCAACCTCAACGACGGCTGAATTAACCCCAGCACAGCGCATTGCCCAAAACGCTATTATTGTTGATGGCCATATAGATGTGCCTTATCGGGTAAATAAGCAATGGGTCGATGTCACTCAAGCTACTGCTGATGGTGATTTTGATTATCCAAGAGCAGTTCAAGGTGGATTGAACGCCCCTTTCATGTCGATTTATGTGCCTGCTAGTTTAGATAACTCCAAAGCATCGATTCAGTTAGCCAATACCTTAATTGATACCGTTGAAGCAATCGTTGCCCGTGCTCCAGATAAGTTTGCTATTGCAACCACGGTTGCCGATGTTCGCAAACAGTTTTCTCAAGGGTTAATATCTCTGCCACTGGGCATGGAAAATGGTTCACCAATTCAAGGTGATTTAGCCAATTTACAACACTTTTATAACCGCGGGATCCGCTATATCACATTAGCGCATTCACAAAGTAATCATATCAGTGATTCGTCTTACGATATCCGCAAACGCTGGCAAGGTTTGTCCCCGTTTGGTAAAACAGTCATTAACGAAATGAATAATCTTGGGATGCTAATCGACATATCTCATGTGTCTGACCAAGCATTTTATCAAGTGATTGAATTATCTCGTGCACCAGTGATCGCATCACATTCATCCATCCGCCTGTTTACTCCGGGTTGGGAACGAAATATGGACCAGGAAATGCTCAAAGCGTTGGGGGCTAATGGTGGGGTGATAATGATTAACTTTGGTTCGGGTTTTGTCAGTCCACAAGCGCGTCAATGGTGGGATAATTTAGTCGCATTACGCAAGCAATGGGCAATAGAGTTTGGTAAAACGAGTCCAGAGACATTAGCCTTGGAAGCTCAATATCGCCAGAATAATCCCTACCCGTTTGCAGATTTAGAGACGGTTTTAGATCATATTGATTTGGTTAAAAACACCATAGGAACTCAGCATATTGGTATTGGCTCTGACTTTGACGGTGTTGGAAATACTTTGCCTACTAAGCTAAAGGATGTGTCAACTTACCCTAATTTAGTTCAAGGACTACTAGACCGAGGTTACACGGAAACCGAAATCACCGGTATATTAGGCCTAAACTTGTTACGTGTATGGAAAGAAGTGGAACAACTCGCAACACCTGTCACGGCTAATAATTAGGGTCAGAGTCAAAATATTAATAAGGGTCAGAGTAACAATAAAAACCCGACATAGGTAAAAAAGGCAATCCCAATATACGGAAATGGGGATTGCCATATCGACATCGGTTTCATTTCAACTTTGACCGGTTGCTGTAACTCATCGCCTAATATATCTTTACGCTTTTTCATGAAGTACACTTGCAAGCCAATCGCAATAATAATGGCTAATGCCATCCAGATACTAAACTCTTCATACAACCAAACAGCGTAAAAATACAAGAAAACATATATCGCAATGATGATCCAAAAAAAACCTCTCATGTCACTTTCCTTTTATTATTGGTATTAGTTATAAGCTACCGCGAAAACCGAAATTACTGCGCCAAAAAATTAATTGCCATTGCCAACATATGCCCATGCACGGGGTTAGCTTTTAATGTATCACAATTGGCCAGCGGATTTTGTTCGTCAATACCAATAGCGTCAACCTGAGCTTGATTCAAAGGTAAGTTGGCATGACAAACTTGCATACTTTCAGCAATTTCAAAAAACGTGTGTGGCGCAATGGCTACCCTAATTAACTCTTGTATACCCAAAATAGGCGTAACTTGATCAGATTGAGAATGCGCAGCAAAAATAGGAATATTAATTCCCGAAGTCGTTTCTAAGCGAGAACGGATATCACGAATAACATCCATTAGAATTAACGCCGCATGGTTGGAGATATCGGGGTACTTAAATGGGTTGGATGATGTCGTCACATATTCACCATCGATTATTTTACTGATCCATTTAGCAAATGGGATCTTGGATAGCGTTTCGGCATTATCGGCTAAGCGTAACGCTCCGGAAAATAACATGAGTCCATCCACAGCAGCCAAATGCTCGAGCATATAATCTGTCGCTAATGTGCCCCCTGTTGACAACCCGCCTACATATAACTCTGAACCAAGAGGTCTAACAATATCAATAACTTGTGCGACATAATCACGCCAGATTTGGGCTAAGTTAGGATCATGTAACACACTAATAGGCGCTTTAATACCATGACCAGGAAGCAAACCCACCACGACAGTATGCCCTTGCTCATACAACCCCTCGGCTATAGAACGCAGATAAAACGGGGAATCACTAAGACCGTGAAATAACACAATGAGTTTTTGGGTCGGTTGCGGATGAGCAAGAATAAAAGGGGCATTGCCAGCATTGCGTAACGCTTCGCCACAAACTTGAATACTGGATTGCGCGATAGAGTAAGCATCACAAGGAATTAATGCACCAATCATCGGTGTATGCAATTGTGCAAATTTATCGCTAGTATGACTATCACCAGCTACAGCGGTATCAGTCGAAAATGAAAAACACTGTACACTGAACAAGGTACAAAAAAATAAAACCATACTGCGTAATAAATACATGAAAGTGCCTATGGGTGATAAAAATAAAGCGTCAACTCGCGAGTAAATACACGAATCAATGTGCCAATAAATCGATTATGACACTGACGCTTTATGATTAGCAACTTAATCAGACACTGGTTTTGAGATCTTCCAAATGATACTTGTCAATTAACGAATAAAGAGTCGGACGAGTGACACCTAATAACTCTGCCGTTTTAGACATATTTTTATCTGCCTGGGTATAGGCTCGGCGGATCGCCTTGCTCTCAGCTTCTTCGCGCACAGTACGTAGGTTTAATACTTCAACCGTTTGTGCTTCTGCGGATAAAAACAGCGATAAGTCATCAGCGTGGATCACATTGCCTTCTGCTAAAATGACTGCTGATTTAAGTTTGTTTTGCAACTCGCGAATATTACCCGGCCAAGTATGCTGAAGCATAGCCTTGATAGCTGAATCACTGAACCCTTTAACTTTACTACTAAAATCTTCGGCATATTGTTTCAAGAAGGTTTTGGCGAGTAAGATTACGTCATTTTCACGGTCCCGTAATGGTGGAATATTAATAACCATTTCCCCGACGCGATAAAATAAATCCTCTCGGAAACTTTCGCCGCTGACCATAGTCTGTAAGTCTCGGTGAGTTGCACAGACGACACGAATGTCGACGTTAATTTCACTTCGTCCACCCACTCGTTCAATCACCCGTTCTTGCAAAAAACGTAGCATCTTGGCTTGTAGTCCTATTGGCATATCGCCGATTTCATCTAAGAACAAGGTGCCACCTTGCGCTGTTTCTATTTTACCTAATGTCGTTTTGTTGGCGCCGGTAAACGCGCCCTTTTCGTATCCGAACAGCTCACTTTCAAGCAGATTTTCAGGTATTGAAGCACAGTTAATTGCAACAAAGGGTTTTTCAGCTCTCGGACTCGCTTCGTGAATACTGCGGGCAAACACTTCTTTGCCCGTTCCACTCTCACCAAGTAATAAGGTTGTGATATCCGTTTTTGCGATTTTCTCGGCTCGCTTACTGACTGTTTGAATCGATTCCGATACACCAATAATCCGTCCCATTGACGGTCTTGAAGCCATTAATCGTCGGTTTTCGGCTTCTAGACTAGACACATGTAACGCACGGGCAACTAAGATTTTAATCGTATCTGAATCTATCGGTTTTTGATAAAAATCATACGCACCTAATTCAATCGCGTGCAACGCATGCTCTTTATCATTATTGCCAGTTACCACAATGACTTTGGTGTGAGGAGCTAGGGATAAAATTTCTTCTAGCGCTTTTAAGCCCTCAGAGGCATTAGCGGGATCAGGTGGCAAACCTAAATCGAGTGTCACTACTGTCGGTTCAAACCGACGTAGTTGGGTAATGGCAGATTCCCGATCATCGGCAAACACCACATCAAAGTCGGTTAAACTCCACTTTAGTTGTTTTTGAATTCCCAAATCATCATCGACTACTAATACTTTGCTCATGCTCTATCCTTGATTGATGGCTATGTTGAGTATATCGGCAATAACAGCGTAAACGTGGAGCCTAAATTTTCTTGGCTCTTAACTGTCAACTTACCACCGATCTCTTCAATGTATTGTTTGGCGTCATATGCGCCGATCCCCATACCGGCATTACCTTTAGTGGTATCAAACGGTTTGAATAAGCGATTGTCAATAAATTCAGGTGCCATCCCTTGGCCAGAGTCGACAATATCGATTTGCACCATCTGAGGGGTTTGTGCATCTGCCACTGAGATGACTACGCTACCGTCATCCGGCGTCGCTTGCTGTGCATTACTGATGAGATGATAGAAAACATTACTGAGCTTCTCGGCATTGGCAGCAACAGCTTGAGTTGTTGCTATTGTTAATTGAGGAAACGGCTGTAATGTTGCACATTTTTTATTAATAACCGTGTTGAGTATAGTAGATAGATCTACAGCCTGTTGAGTTTGTTCGGTAATGAGTTGTTTATCTGTTAACTGCTTTAGCATTTTTTGCATACGCGCTTGGGTGTATTCTAGCGTTTCAAACGTATCTTCAATAAATTCAGGGTTATGTTTATGTTGCTGTGCATTACATAAAATTAAATCAACTTGTGCCATGACATTTTTTAAATCATGTACGACAAAGGCAGACATACGATTAAATGCCGCAAATTGTGCATTTTCAGCCACAATCTTCGCCGCTTCATAATGCAGTACATAATTACTTACTTGAGCTAACACCGCATTAAGGTAATCGCGTAACTCCCAATTAAGCTGGCGGACAACGGCAGTATCACTGAATAACACTGAGATCCCCCACAGCTCATTTTCCTTATAAATAGGTAAAATAAATTGATATTCGCATTCGTCAACCAATTGTAAATCCATCTCCATCCCATAGTAATTTTCAGGTTTAATTAAAAATTCATGTAAATCAATCAACCAGGGCTTGTGCTGACAATACTTAATGGCTCGTTGGATCACCTCATCATGCAAATGGTCTGGCTCAGGGACATGTAAACTGGCAACAATGTCATAGTGTGATTTATTAACTTTACACAACAACCCTTTGTCGTATTTAACTGCATTAGCAAGGCCTTTTAATGCCGTTCTATATACATCCTGCAAGCTATCATCACCCGTTGCGAGCGCATTAGTTAATTCTATCCATTGTTCGCGATAATCAAATTCATTGGCAAAAAAGTTTTTTGAAATAAACACTTTGAGTTTATTGCGTATGTTGCTTGATAAAAATAGCGCGATGAGAAGCACCATTGATAGGGCGATGAGTACAATTTGAATCGAGGTGTCCCAACTTCCTCCTAGATATTTAATAACATAACCGACCATGGCCATCACAAATAGGTAGATCCCTGCAACCGTAAGTAAGGTACTGTGCAACACGATTTCTCGGGAGATAAATATCTTGATCCCCCAATGCTCCATTCGCCTAACTGCTATTAATAAAAATGGCGTCATCAGCGCATAAATGTAGCCTTTTGCTGCAATGTAATTGACATCCAAATACGTCACCATAGTCGCATTGGCATATGTGACAAAATCAAAGACACTGACCGCTCCTAAGTACAGCACTAATGGTTTAAATGCCCAGCGCTGCTCACCAGATTGCCTCAGTAATATCTCTAATAACAACAGTAAGATTAACGCCACTAGAGTATGGATTAAATATATCCAATGCAGAGGTAATGGGGTAAACCAGAGTATCAATACTGCTGCGATCGGCAGTGCACCAGCAAGTAAAGTGGTCTTTTGTGCTAAGATTTTAGGTAAAGAAGTAAACTGATTATACAGTGCTGCGCTTAAAAACAAGATCCAACTGAATTGTTTGAGTGAATCAAAGGTAAGGTATTGATGTACTGTCGGCTCGGGAATAAGCCAACGATTATATTGTAATGCCCATAATAAATTAGTAAATACGGCAAACAGTAGGAGTTTTTTGACTAAGCCACTGCTACGAACTGTAAACAATAACAACAACAAGACCAAAAATCCTGCTGCAGCAATACTGTAACCTATATTAGAAATCATCCATGATCCCGTTAATTAATCTGAAATAAGGTGCGATACAAACTACATAAATTCTTCGACAAAAAGTTCGCCAAAAACGATGCGATAACTAGCCGCGTTTTTGTAAAACCAAACTACCGATAGAATACCCTGCGCCGAAAGAACATAACAAGGAAATATCTTTCGCTTGCATACTCGCATGGTGTAAATGAAATGCAATCACCGAGCCAGCCGAAGCAGTGTTAGCAAACTCATCTAATACTATCGGCGCTTCTTCTTGTGTCGCCATCCGACCGAGTAATTTTTTGCAAATTAAGGTGTTCATATTGATGTTGGCTTGATGTAAAAACCACTTACTTACATGTGTCGTGTCTAATTCATGGCGCGCCAAATGCGTAGTAATGTGGTCTGCTGCCATCGGACAGACTTCTTTAAATACCTTTCGTCCTGCTTGGTGAAATAATTTATCTGGTCCATAAGGATCGGCATCTGTTGCATGACTCAAATAGCCAAAATTAGAACGGATATTGTTTGAATATGAGGTGATAGCATGCGTCGATAAAACCTCATAGACATGCTCGGCATTGGCATTCGCACCATCTTCAATAACCACAGCGGTGGCGACATCACCAAAAATAAAATGACTATCACGGTCTGTGTAATTGACTTGTGGGGAAACCAGTTCGGGGTTAATCACAAGAACAGCACGAGCGGTTCCCGCTTTAACCATTTCATAAGCCCGGTGCATGCCAAACGTGGCAGCAGAACAAGCTACCAGCATATCAAATGCAAATCCAGCGACACCTAGTGCAGCTTGTACCTCTATGGCAATAGCTGGATATGAGCGTTGCGTGTAAGCACAAGCAACAATCACAGCATCAATATCTGCCGCAGTCTTGTTCGCCGCTTTTAAGGCTTTTTGCGCTGCATCTAAGGCCATTTCAGCTTGCTGGGAAAGTTCATCATCTTGCCGCTCAGGAATATTGGGGCGCATTCGATGAATATCTAACGCACCATCTTTGACATATATATAGCGTGATTTAATACCTGAAGCTTTTTCGATAAATTCGGCACTAGAATGTGGAATAGCGGCTCGCAACCCGTCATTGATTTCAGCATGGTGCAAAGCATTCATGTGATCGGCATAAGCATTGTAACTTTCTACAAGCTCAACATTAGTAATAGTATGTTTGGGAGTGAATAAGCCACTGCCACTGATTACGACTGATTTTTCCATGATAATTCTTTTTAATGTATTTTGTTAAAGCTTACCACGAATACTCAGAATATCAATTCGGCCAAAAAACAGTAACAGACGTCCCTTCGTTTAAGCGCGAAGTTAACCTAACTTCACCACGATATTGTTCAATTAACTTTTTAACCATGGGCAAGCCTTTGCCAGAACCTTTGACATGTTGGTTACGATTAGCATGATTGAACAACACAAATGCATTTTTTTGTAATAGATCATTCATCCCTTGCCCGTCATCGGTGACGGTCATCGAAACACCATGCTTTACGATGTCTACATCGACACTAATCGTCCCTGCATCATTTTCTGAATGAGTACCATAATGATTTACTGCATTACTTAGTAACTGCAACAAAATCATTTTTACCGGGACTTGCGGCAGGCACACATCGACATCTGCAACCGTCAGTTCCATTGCCGCCGGAATATCAAATAAATAAACCATATCTGTAACTAGAGATTTGATATTAAAACTAGACGGTAACACTTTTGCTTGACCGATTTGTGCGTATTCGTACATATCATTTAAAAATGTGCTCATCGATAAACATCGAGATTTTATTTCTTCGAGTTGTGAATGCGTTGTATTATCAAAGTTCATTTCGTTATCTTCAATAATATAATCAACTAATTGATGAATATTATTAATTGGCTTGCGCATGTCGTGCGTTGCCAAGTCAGCAAATTCAGATAATTCTTGTTGTTTGGCATCACACTGCTGGGCTAAATGTTGCTGCTCGGTCACGTCGATGCAAATACCTAAAATAAATACTTCATCACCATGTGCAAAACGGGTTTTGGTGGTCTCTACTGTTCGGATCTCACCATTAGGAAACGAGATCGTCTCGAAACATTTATGTACCCCTTGAGAAAAAGCAGTTTTGTCATTCGCTAAAAATAACTCTACCTCATCTGGCTCATATTCTTCAACGGTTGTGTAACCAATAATTTGGTCTCGTTGCGCTTCAGGGTACACATTCAAAAAAGCATTGTTAGCAAATACAATTTCAAATTTGTGATTTTTAACAAAAATAAAATTATCGGAATTATTAACAATCATATTTTGAAAATGTAGTGCCTCATGATAAACACGATGAGCATCAGCTAGAGCAATTTTCGATTCTAATATTTGTACATTCAGACTGATCGATATTTTATCTTTTTCGCTTAAAGACTCCGAATCACTGTTCAGTAAAAATAAACAACCGATACATTCGTCGGGCGCACTAAACAATGGCACACCGTAATAATAGTGAATGTCTATTTCGGTATCGCTTTGTTGCGTGTATTGATTAAACGAACCAAAAGGCATCATCATCTCGGTAACTTGTGCGTTACTGACAGTCTGTTGCGTGTAGAAATCATTAGGATTAATCGCACACACCTTGGAGTTAGACCCTGCGACCATTTCTAATTTGTGGTGTTTAAGCAGCGCGACTCCGATGGCAAAAACGGAGAGAGTTTGTATTAAATCTTGGATATAAGATGCATAATCAATAGACAAATAGCTCTCTTTTTCTATAGTACAATCATTAGCCTGAATATCAAAATTAAAGGCATTTAAGGGCGTCGTATTACTCATAAGTTATCCAAGATCAATATACTGGTTAACTATAGTATTTGGACTAATAAATACTATTATACAAAAGGTTGGTTTTATTTAGCAGGAATGGGCATTAGAGGAGAAATAAGGCCTGCCAAGCTGGTGAATAACGCAGAACGTTGCGAGGTTTTACGCCATACCAAAGCAATTTCACGATACGCACTGCCATCGCTCGGTAAGGTGGCCAACGGCATATTGTCTAGAATACCTTGGCGTTTTGCAAGTTCAGGGATAAACGTAAAGCCATGATGATGCTGGGCCATTTGCAGCAAGGTATAAATACTGCTCGCCGACAGCGAATTAACTTGTTCTTGATAAGCAATTTGACATGCAGAGACGGCATGATCCGTCATACAATGCTCCGCTTGCAGCAGATACACACTGTCTTTGGGCAAAGCTGAATAAGCAAACGGTGTGGGTAGGCTTTTTAACTGTTCAGGGTGACCGACTAAATGAAACGGGTCGTAACCCAATAAGAGTTGCTTACAATTCGGTGTCGGATATGGCAGCGCCAGTAACACGGCATCAAGCTTACCATCTTGTAACTGAGCGACTAAATTTTCAGACGTATCTTCACTTAGCAACAAGCGTAAATCTGGGTATTGCTGCTGCGTGGCATGCAATATGTCAGTAAATACAAAAGGAGCGATCGTAGGAATCACTCCTACTTTTACGACAGAGCGGCGCCAATCACCACCAGTTTGTGCAAATTGCGTAAACTCACTGGCATGCTCGACCAATAACTTGGCCTGCTGGACTAAATCCAAACCAAAAGAAGTGAACACAAATTGCTTGTTGTCACGCTCTAAAATCTGGTTACCACATTGTTCTTCAAGATTTTGTATCGCTGCACTGAGTGTTGATTGACTGATAAAACAACGTTTTGCAGCACGGTGAAAATGCTGCTCTTCATGCAGCATTAACAAATAATATAGGTGTTTAATGTTAGGCCATTTCATTACGTTATGACCTAACATCAAATATTGAGGAGGCTAGTAAACTAGACACCGAACAGGAACGTTAAGATGTAGAAGAATATGATTGATAATACCGCACCCGCAGGTAAGGTAACAATCCAAGACATCGCAATCGTTTTAAACATTTTAAGGTTAAGTGCTGCAATACCTCTCGCTAAACCTACACCCACAACCGCACCGACTAATGTTTGTGTGGTTGAGATAGGTAAGCCCGAACCAGAAGCAACAACAACCGTGGTCGCAGCAGCTAATTCAGCAGCAAAGCCTTTTGAAGGTGTTAAATGAGTGATCTTGGTACCTATGGTTTTAATTACGCGATGACCAAATAAAGCCAAACCAGCAACAATACCGATACCACCAAGCGGTAAAATCCACCACTCTAGCGGTGAACTTGAATTAATCTGACCACCAGAGTTCACCACGCTCACTACCGCAGCCAATGGACCGATTGCGTTAGCAACATCATTTGAACCATGAGCAAAAGCCATACAACAAGCTGTTAAGACCATTAATACTGCAAAGATGCGCTCAATTGTGGAGTGCTGTTCTTCTTCTGAAGCATTTGGATTGACTTCTATTTTACGAATAATAATGAAACCAATCACACCAACAGCTACTGCTATCGAGACAGCTAGAGAATAACCTGTTACCGTATCGAGTTCTAAGCCGACATGCTTCAAGCCTTTTTTGATTGTCACTAGTGACATAACAAAACCAGCTAAGGCCATGTATATTGGTACGAATTTTTTCGCATTGATAATTGGGGATGCCGCGTCAAAAATAACTTTTTTCGCGCTCATATAAATTAAGTAAGCAATTACACCGGAGATGGCCGGCGTAATAATCCAACTACCTACAACACCACCTACTTTGCCCCAAGCAACGGCATCAACAGACACACCTACAGCGGTAAAACCAACAATAGCACCGATGATAGAATGAGTGGTAGATACTGGCCAACCAAAGTAAGAAGCCACAGCAAGCCATATGCCTGCAGCAAATAAAGAAGATATCATACCTAAGACTAGGTACTCAGGAGCGTCAATGAAATAAGCAGAATCGATAATACCTTTACGGATAGTCGAAGTTACTTCCCCACCAGCCAAATAGGCACCTGCAAACTCAAAAATCATCGCAATAAAGATTGCTTGTTTCATCGTTAATGCTTTAGAGCCAACTGATGTACCCATGGCATTCGCCACATCATTTGCCCCGATACCCCATGCCATAATAAAGCCGACGAATGCAGCTAAACCGATCAACATGACGCCGTAAGTTGTGATTATATCCAAAATAAAAACCTTTTTACTACTGTAGTAATTGACTAAAAATCATAGCACATATTATCTGATGGACACCATTCTAATGTATATGAAAGAATTATGAAGCTTTTATGACAATATCATGGCTTTTATCTTTTTTTGTATTTTCTTGGCGTTAGTATGTCGAACATCTTGGCCACCTGCGAGGTAGATAATGTATTCGCATACATTTTTGCAGCGATCACCAATTCGCTCCAGTGCTCTCAGGCCTGACATGATGTCTAGCCATTCATCAAGGTAGGTTAAATCCCCCTGAATTCGCTCTTTGAGAAGCCTAACAATGTGTTGGTATTTTGCATCGATAAGCGTGTCATGTTCGTATACTTTTAAGGCTGCAGACACATCTTGTCGAGCATAGGCATCGAATGTTTGTTGCATCATTTTGACTATTTCTTCACCAAGCGCGATCGTATTGAGTTTAATTTGTTCATCTATCTGGAAAGTGCCTTTGGTGATTAATTTGGCAACCCGCTCAATTTCGTCTCCCATTCGCTCAATATCGGTAATCGTTTTAGATACCGTTACCACTAAGCGCAAATCACTGGCTGTGGGGTTTCTCGTTGCTAAAATCCGCAAACATTCTTGGTCAATTTCGACTTCTAAGCCATTGATCTTAATATCGTTAATAACGACTTTTTCAGCTAAACTGGCATCGTTAAACTGCATTGCTTTAAGCGTGTTGAGCAACTGTTGTTCGATTTCGCCGCCCATCACTAACACCGCATTGCGTAAATCTTCTAATTCACGGTTAAAACTGCCAGAGATATGCGTATTAAACTCAATATGTGCCATAAAATTACCCGTAACGCCCAGTAATATAATCTTCTGTTTGTTTTCGTTTAGGATTGGTAAACAGTTTGTCTGAGTTAGTAAATTCGACTAACTCTCCTTTATGAATAAATGCAGTGTAATCTGAAATGCGCGCCGCTTGTTGCATGTTATGTGTCACCATCACGATAGTCGTATGCTTCTTTAAGCTTTGCATTAGTTCTTCAATAAACAATGTCGCAAGGGGATCGAGTGCGGAAGTGGGCTCATCAAGTAACAGTATTTGTGGTTTTAGGGCCAGTGCTCTAGCTATCATCAGACGTTGTTGTTGCCCCCCAGATAGTATTCCCGCAGGTTCGTGCAATCGGTCTTTCACTTCATCCCATAACGCAGCATTAATTAATGCGCGTTCGACGGCGTCATCTAGTTGTCGACGATTATTTTTATTCTGTAATTTTAAGCCAAAACACACATTTTCATATATCGACATAGGAAAGGGGTTTGGGCGCTGAAATACCATTCCTACATTGGTTCGTAACCGGGATACATTTTCACGTCGATGGTTAATATCACGACCATCCATCCAAATTTGCCCTGTAGTTTGATGCTCTGGAACAATTTCATTCATGCGATTCATCGCATTGAGTAATGTGGTTTTACCACAGCCACTTTGTCCTATCACGGATGTAATAGAAAATGCAGGGATGCGCATCGAAATCTTTTTTAATACCTTTTTTTGATTTAAACGCACACTCAACCCGTCAATATCCACTGCAATTTGATCTGCTGAGAGTTTATTGGGAGAGGCTCTTTTGGTATTAAACAACTTCATGTAACACGTCCCTTAATTAGATTGCCAATCATATTGTTTTTTGAGCTTAAAGCGCAACCAGCTAGCTAATGAGTTTAACACCAATACAATCAAAATGAGTAGTAAACAGGTCGCAAACATCATTGATGAGGCGTTGATGTTGTTTTGACTATGAAACACACCGTCAAACACAAGCACACCTAAGTGCATAAACTGCCGTTCTAAATGCACATAGGGAAAAGTAGTATCTACTGGTAAAGTTGGTGCATACATCACTGCACCGACCAATAATAATGGCGCCACTTCACCAGCCGCACGAGCAATAGCTAAAATCCCACCAGTGACAATACTCGGACTCGCAATCGGCAACACGATATTGCGGATCATTTCATATTTGGTTGCCCCCAAGGCCATGGCGCCTTTTTTTAAGCCATCAGGGACTTGCCTTAATCCTTCTTCGGTGGCAACAATCACCACAGGTAACGTCAATAAAGCCATAGTCAGTGCGGCCCATAATATCCCGGGAGTCCCAAATGTAGGCGTGGGTAAACGGTCCCCATAGAACAACTGATCCAGACTGGTTCCCATCACAAACACAAACAAGCCTAAACCAAACACACCAAATACGATAGAGGGGATCCCAGCCAGATTGGTAATGATAGTCCTGAGCACTATTGTTAATCCATTATTCCCCGCATATTCATGTAAATATAGCGCGGTTAACACACCCAATGGCATTACCATAATGGTCATTAAAAAGACCAGTAACAATGTCCCAAACAGCGCAGGAAAGACACCACCAGTAGAATTTGCTTGTTTCGGTGTATCTGTTAAAAAATCCCAAATTTTTACTGCGCCAAATATTACCCGCTCAAACCAAGACAGATCATTGGTGTTAAGGATGTATTCGACATTGTACAGAGAGACCGAATCAGACTCACCACTGGCCAGTACAAAGTTCAATCTAAACTGCTCTAACTCCCAATCAATCTGCTGTAGTATTCGTTGTTGGGTTTCAATTTGTTCAACCAAGCGCCTATAGACTGGCGCTTCTGGCGTGATATTAATCCGTATGAACTCTGCGTATTTTGATTGTAATGGCCCGAGAGCACTGACAATATCACGGCGTTGTTGCTGAAGTTGTGCAATAGCAATGTTTGCTTTAGAGGTGTTTTTAGCAGAATAACTCAATATCTCGACGACTTGTTCTTGCGTCATTGATATCGTCAAATTCTGACCAAACAATTGAGCGCCATTCTTGAGATATAGCGTCCAAATAGGGACCGTAGGTTGCATTATCGAGATATCAGACTGCTTAACCGTGACTTGTTGATTCCGCTGTGTCACGGGATCATATAATAACAAAGTCACATCAGTAGCATTAGCATCGCCATGGTATTGCTGGGCAAATTCTACCTTTGATTCAGCATATGCTTGCTCCCAGTACACAGCAACCGTAGGGAAAAATGAAAAGTAACTTACTCCCTTAACCAAGATGTATAACAAAATACTCAGTAATGACAAAGATAACAATGCCGCAGCAGTCGCACTGATATTGATGGCAAAAAAACCAGAACGAGTTGGTTCGAATTTATTCATTTACCCCTCGCAACACATTACTTTGTTTATGCTTGATCAGCTCTGCAATGGAGTTCAGGCAAAACGTAAACAAAAATAACAATAAGGCTGTGACAAATAATACAGTCAAATGACTATTCGTCTGATTTGCCTCAGGTAACTCTATCACTAAATTTGCCGATAACGACCGCACACCGGTAAAAATATCCCAATTTGCAATAGGGGTATTACCTGTCACCATCAATACAATCATCGTTTCACCAAATGCACGACCTAACCCAATCATAATGGCGGCAATTAATCCTGGCGCAGCAGTCGGCAGCATAATATACATCAACGTTTGCAAACGCGTCGCACCTAGAGCAGCTGCAGCCTTGATCATCGTTCGCGGCACACCACTTAACGCATCTTCGGCTAACGAAAATATAGTTGGCGAAATGGCTATCCCCATCGCAATCCCAACTACCAAAGTCGATTTATCAATTGCTATCATTTGAGTTTGAAAATCGCTAAATAATGTTCCCATCGGCGTGACTAATCCAACAAAACATATCCACACTAATCCAAGAATTAATACAATTTGTAAGGCTAACTCAATATGCTTAAAAATATGCTCCACACCCAACTTATTACTCAACACGAAACAACCGTGCGCCATAAACAATACCAGTGGCAAAAGGAAAATGAAGAAAATAAACGACAATAAAAAAGATTCAGCTAACGGCGCTAACCACACTGCCGCAATCAGACCTATCGCAACCGATGGAATAGCTTCTAAGATTTCGATAAACGGTTTAATTATTTTTTTGACCATCATCGGCGCAAAATATCCGACATAAACAGCACATCCCAGTGCCAGCGGGATCGCCACCAACAGAGCTAGCAGACTGACTTTGGCACTACCAATTAGTAATGGCATCACGTTATATTTACGGTCTTGGTAATCCAAAGAGGGATTCGTTTGCCAATGTTGCGCAGGCTCGTTGTAACCTATGTAAGTTTGCGCTGAAAATAGCTCGGCATAGGTAAGCGCCGACGCTAATTGAGAAAATTCATAGCGGTTTATCTCAGAGTCTTGAGCTAAAACAAAGCCATCGCGACTAAACTGTGCTGATTGAATTGCAGCATCATTGTTGGGTAAATTCATCTGTGTTAACGGTTCAAGTGTGACACTGTTGAACATAGTAAATACACTAGCATTACCAGTTTCAGTAATCACATTTACAATGTTGTGGATATCATTCTCTCCAACCCAAAACCGTGTTTGCGACTGTGCCACAAAAGGCAGTGACTTAAGCTCGACTGCATTGAGCGTTAATCCACTATAAGCTGTGCGGTTTATGCTAATTCGAACTAGTGCTAACTTTGGTTTTGGCGTATCAGCTCGTTGTAATATCTGAGCAAAAAACACATTAGGTTGATATGAGGGGTATAATGCAATTAACTCCCCATCAATGGGATAGTTAAAAGAAGGCTTATTCATCGCACTAATTATCAAATCAGTACCTTGTAAAAACACTAGTTGATTAGCTTGAGACAAATCCAGCACTGAATAGTCAGAATCAGGTAAATATCGGGCTTGTGATAACAGTTCAAACTCAGAAGCTTGTGACACTGACGAGCGCCAAATACCCGATTTTGTTTCTATTAGTAAACTGTCATTTAGTAGATTCACCTGATTGACGAGTGTTGTTGATGTCTGCAAATCTAAAGATGACTGTTGTGGTAAGCGGCGAGAATACTGTAGCGCTGGCACAAATTTATCCGACGTTAATGTCAATGCTTTTAACGTGTGTTCTTCAATATAAAAGGCCACTACAGAGGCCTTATAGTTAACTACTTTTATTCCAGCAGCACAGTTAAGTGAATAATGTGCAATTGGGGCTGCCAAGTCCTGCTCATCCCAAACTGACAAACGACACAAATCAGGTTTCATTGGATCGTTAGCGTAACTGATAATCCGCGAATTTCCAGATGCACCAGCGGCTAAAATGTTGCCTGAATCAGGTAATAAGATCTGTTGATTAACACTCACCTGAGGTGAATATAGCAATGGAGAGGCGCGATTAGCTAATGTCAAAATTAACGCAATAAAGGTTAAAATAACTAATATCCCCGAAAACCTTACACACCACTTAAACGCGGTATCAATACGAAAACGGCTTTGGTTATTGTGATAATCAAGAAAGTTCATGGGCATACAAGCTTAATAAGTTGACTGCATACTACAAAGCGCTAGCGCAAAGTGCAAATCAAAGTTAGGATCGAGATAAAGATTGTATATCTTTCATGTTCTTGTAATATTTATCCGTTAAGATTAAAAAGCCTTTTACAGTCAATACGGAATCACATGGACAATACATCCTTATACTACCCCAAAGAATTAAGTTGGTTAGCGTTCAATGAACGCGTACTGCAAGAGGCTGCCGACGAAAATAATCCAGTTATTGAGCGTTTGCGTTTTTTAGGTATTTATTCAAACAACCTAGACGAATTTTTTAAAGTCCGTGTGGCAGCAGTCCAACGTGAAATATCTATCGCGGAAAGTGAAGGCGATGAAACGCAAATCGACGCAGGTCAAATCTTGCTAGATAAAATTCATTACAAAGTCATTCGTGCATCTAAACAATTTGATGCGATTCACCGTCGCATTATTAAAGATTTAGCCCGCTACAATATATTTATCTTAAAAGGTGAACAGCTTTCCGACTCCCACAAAAAATGGGTTACGGATTTGTTTTTTAATAAAATATTACGTCACATTGCGCCGATCCTGGTGCACAGCAAAATTGACTTGTCACAACGTTTAAACGGCTCTTCTGTCTATTTTTATGCGGCACTTAAGGTAGAAAACCGTAATCCTAAATATGCGGTGGTGCAGATCCCTACTGAAGAAGTGTCGCGTTTCATTCAATTACCCACTGAAGGCACTCGAAAGAAAAAAAATATCATCCTACTCGATGACATTATCCAATTATGTATCGAGCAAATTTTTCGAGGTTTTGTAAAATTCGATACTATTGAAGCCTACTCATTTAAATTAACGCGTGACGCTGAATACCGACTCAACGAAGAAATCGACGAATCTTACGTCGATAAAATGTCAGAAAGTATGAAGCAACGTTTAATCGCCGAGCCAGTGCGCGTGATACATGATGACAATATGCCCGAATACATGATTGAAGATTTAGCCAAACGCTTAAAACTCAAATCCTCAGAAACATTACAAGAAGCCGGCCATTATCGTAACTTTAAAGATTTTATTGGATTTCCAAATGTCGGTCGTGCTTATTTAGAAAGTCCTAAATTACCTGCAATCAGCAGTCGTCAATTCAATGATTTTGATACCGTGTTTCAGGCGATTTCACATGACGATATTCTTTTATATTACCCTTATCATCGCTTTTTGCACTTTACTGAATTTGTACGTCAAGCAGCATTTGACCGCAATGTCACTCATATCCGATTAAACATTTATCGCGTTGCTTCTCAATCTCGCATCATCAACTCATTAATCGATGCGGTTGATAATGGTAAGAAAGTCACGGTCGTGGTGGAGTTGCGTGCGCGCTTTGATGAAGAGGCGAATATTCAGTGGTCTAAACGCATGACGGATGCAGGTATTCGAGTGATTTTTGGTAACCCGAATATCAAGATCCACTCAAAACTATGTGTGATTAGCCGAGAAGAACGTGGACAAACGATTCACTATGCCCATTTTGGCACCGGTAACTTTAATGAGAAGACAGCTAAGATTTATACGGATTTTTCATTATTTACCAAAAATCAAGAACTGGCTCAAGAAGCGTTAGATGTGTTTGATTTCATTATCAACCCCTACCGCAATGTCAAATTCAAGCATCTGCAAGTGTCCCCAGTAAACTCACGTTTAAAAATCCAATCTTTTATCCGTACTGAGATCCAAAATTTTAACCAAAATTTACCTTCGGGGATTACGCTAAAAATAAACAATCTGGTCGATAAAGAACTGATAGATGATTTATATCGCGCCAGTCAAGCGGGTGTTAACATTCGTATCATAGTGCGTGGTATGTGTTCTTTGATCCCAGGGGTTAAAGATTTGAGCGAAAACATTACTATTATAAGCATTGTTGATCGGTTTTTAGAGCATCCTCGTGTTATGTTATTTGAAAATGGTGGTGATAAACGGGTCTTTATCTCATCAGCTGATTGGATGACGCGTAACATGGATAACCGGATTGAAGTGGGTGCACCTATCTATTCACCGCGTCTGATTGCACAAATCAACGAGTTATTAGATCTTCAATTTAGAGACACATTAAAAGCTCGGATTATCAACCAAGAACAGACCAATCCTTATGTAAAACGCGGTAACAAACGTCATTTACGCTCGCAATTAGCGACCTATGATTATTTGAAAGCAGTAGAAAAAACTGACCTTCGGACAGCAGCGAATGATTCACCCGAATAGCCCTAGCCTGATTATAGGAATAACAGTTTGAGCCAACCAGAAATAGTAATCAACGATTTACCTGCCAACGAGTTTGAGCATATTGCGGCACTCGATTTAGGTTCAAATAGCTTTCATTTAGTGGTGACTCGCATCGTCAATGGATCAGTACAAATAGTGCATCGTGTGAAACAGCGCGTCGAGTTAGCCCAAGGACTTGATGATAATTATACCCTGTCACCAGAAGCCATTGAACGCGGTCTTACCGCACTGCAATTAATGCAAGAGAGCCTCCAAGGCTTTGCCCCTGAAAAAGTCCGGATTGTTGCGACTTATACGTTACGTAAAGCCAGTAACTCTTATGATTTTATTCAGCGTGCTCGCGCAATACTGCCCTATCCGATTGAAGTCATCTCAGGTATGGAGGAAGCACGGTTAATCTACTCAGGAGTTGCGCATACGTCCTTTGATGAAGGTCGTCGTTTGATTGTGGATATTGGTGGTGGTTCTACTGAATTTGTCATTGGTGATGGCTTTGACCCTGTTATTTGTCGTTCATTACAAATGGGCTGTGTCAGTTATACCAAACAATTTTTTCCTGAACAAAAGATCACAAAAAAACAGTTCAAACGCGCCATCACCGCCGCTCAGCAAACATTAGAGTTCATTGAAAATCGCTACATCAAATTAGGTTGGCAAAAATGTATTGGTACATCCGGTACCATCAAAACTATTCTAAATTTAGTCCGCGAAAAAGGTAACAGTGATTACACCATCCTGACCCTAGATGCATTAACTGAACTGATGAATGATGCAATAAAAGCAGGTCATGTTGACGCTCTGGCAGTCAATGCTCAAGCAGTCGATAGAAAAGACGTGTTTTGTGCAGGATTAGCCATTTTAATCGGTATTTTCAAAAGTTTAAAAATCACACAAATGGATTTTTCATCTAGCGCATTACGCGAAGGCGTTATTTTTGAAATGCACGAAAGCATTACTAAAATTGATACCCGCGAACGTACAGCGCAATCCCTTGCAAAACAATATCATGTCGATACCGTTCAAGCCAAGCGCGTACTCAACACCTGTCATGATTTAGTCGCCCAAAGCTCTTATAAATGGTTAAAGAAAAAACGCGTACTGAAAAATATCTTAGGTTGGGCGTGTTTATTACATGAAGTGGGTTTACATATAAATTCAAAAGGATTTCAGCGCCACTCCGCATACATTATTGCGAATACTGAACTGGCAGGATTTAACTTAGAAGAGCAGCGCTTACTTGCGTTGTTGGTGCGGTTTTGCCGTAAAAAAATCAAAATGGAATTATTTGCTGACTTTGAACAGTTTAGCCATGAACAAATTAAAGCTATGTTGGTGATTATGCGCTTGAGTGTTTTGCTAAATATTAAGCGCCAGGATGATATCCACCCGCCGATATTCTTTCTCCCCAACAAAGATAAAATAGCGATTACGTTTGCCAATGAGTGGCTAGCAGAGAAACCCATATTCTCTGCCGACCTTGCTCAAGAACAAAAATACTTAAACGTATTGGGTATTGAGTTGACCGTCAAGTAGACTTGTTCATGTACTCATTTATGCGCTGATTTATGTACTAGAGGCTGCGTAAATACCCGCAATCGCCGCATCAATTGTGGCGGTAAATTCAGCATCACTCTGCTGCGCGCTCACACCTTGGGTTAATGCTCTTGAGAAACTTGCAATCATGTTGGGGTTAGCGGCTAATCGTGCATTGGCTTCATCTCGTGAATAACCACCCGATAATGCCACGACTTTTAGCGCCTTAGGATGTGCAATACAAGGTGCATAAAACCCACTTTCTTCAGGTAAGGTTAATTTTAACATGACCTGCTGACCGTCTGGTACTTGGTCTAAATGACGCAGTAACGCAGCTTGCAACAGCGCTTCAGCTTGGGCTTTTTGTGGACTATTAATATCAATTTCAGGCTCAATGATAGGGACTAAACCCGCATCTAAGATCTGTTGACCGACAGCAAATTGCTGGGCAACCACCGCTTCGATGCCTGCTTCATTAGCCAGTTTAATCACCGAACGCATCTTAGTGCCAAATACATCTTGGGCATTGGCTTTAGCTAATAACTCATCAAGATTAGTAATGGGCTTCATGAGTTGCACCCCATTGGCTTCATTTTCTAAGCCTTTATCGACTTTTAAAAATGGCACTATGTGTTTTTCTTGCCACAAATAATGCGCAGTAGCGCGAGCATCGACTTCGCGATCTAGGGTGTTTTCAAACAAGATGGCGCCGAGTACACGATCGCCATTAAAGGCTGAATTAGTCATGATCCGCGTGCGCATTTCATGAACTTTACCAAACATTTGTTCATCACTGCTGTATTCGTCTTGGCTCACACCATATAGCGCTAGGGCTTTTGGGGTTGAACCACCACTTTGATCAAGAGCTGCGATAAAGCCTGTTTCATTGGCTACTTTTGCGAGCATGTCGCGTTGAATAGTTGACGGCATGTCATCTCTCCATGAGTTTCTAAGCCTGTTTGAATTAGTATTTATCTATTGGTTTACCTTTTCATTCAGGTCTTAGTGTAGGGTTACAAAGTTCCATTTCGTACTTATAATTATTATTGGGCGCACGATAATGAGGTTTATATTAAATTATTCTCGACTACTATCTGTTAATTGTCGCTGCGCTATCTTATTTATCTAAGACAGCCACTGCAGGTAAGGTTTTGCCTTCTAAGAATTCTAAAAAGGCACCGCCCCCTGTTGAAATATAGGACACTTTGTCGGCAATGCCAAATTGATCAACCGCTGCAAGGGTGTCACCACCACCGGCAATAGAGAATGCATCACTCTCCGCAATCGCTAAGGCAATTGCTTTGGTTCCTGCTGCAAATGGCGCTAATTCAAATACCCCAACTGGACCATTCCATACGATAGTACCTGCATTTTTCAATATTTCGCATAATTGCGCAGTAGACTCAGGTCCCACATCAAACACCATATCGGTGTCAGTGATTTGATCAACCGCTTTGGTCTCAACATCAGTTTCAGCACTAAATGCCTGACCAGTTACCACATCAACTGGCACAGGAATACTGCCGCCATTTGCTTGTGCATCGGCTTGTAATTTTTGGGCAGCAGGGATTAAATCCGCCTCATACAATGACTTACCAACATTGTGACCTTGCGCAGCAATAAAGGTATTAGCAATACCGCCACCCACGATTAATTGATCGACCATAGGGGCTAAGCTTTCTAATACTGTGAGTTTGGTAGACACTTTAGAACCACCGACAATCGCCACTAATGGACGTTTTGGATTATCCATTGCTTTGCCTAGTGCTGATAACTCGTCACTTAATAATGGGCCAGCTACAGCTTGGGGAGCAAATTTTGCCACACCGTGGGTTGAAGCTTGAGCGCGATGTGCCGTGCCAAAGGCATCCATTACAAACACATCACATAATGCTGCGTAGCGCTGCGCTAAAGCATCGGCGTCTTTTTTCTCACCGACATTAAAACGTACATTTTCTAATAATACGACTTGACCAGGCTGACACGCTACCGCGTCTAAATCTGTCGCTAACTGTACGTTTTGTCCAAGTGCTTCAGATAAATAATCTGCCACTGGCTGCATTGAAAACTCAGCAGCAAACTCACCTTCAGTTGGACGACCTAAGTGAGACATCAAGATTACCGCCGCACCTTTTTCTAGGGCTAACTTTACAGTCGGTAACGATGCACGTAAACGCGCATCAGAGGTAATGTTACCGGCATTAATTGGGACATTAAGATCTTGACGAATTAAGACACGTTTATTTTGTAAATCGATGTCTTGCATATTAGTAATAGTCATACTATTCCTTTAAATTATTGCTGTTTGAAAAAGGGAGATAAGGCTAACGCTGTGTCTAACATACGATTAGCAAAGCCCCATTCATTGTCACACCACACTAAGGTTTTGACTAACTGGCCATGGCTAACCCGCGTTTGCGAGCCATCCACAATACATGAATGAGGATCATGGTTAAAATCAACCGACACGAGCGGCTGTTCGGTATAATCTAAAATACCAGCTAACTTACCCAGTTTAGCTTGTTGTAATACTTGATTGACTTGGTTAATGGTGACTTTGTCACGTAATGTCACACTCAAGTCCATCGCTGTAACATTAATCGTCGGTACACGTACTGCAATCGCTTCAAAACGACCCGCAAATTTGGGTAAAATGCGTTCAATTCCTTGCGCTAGTCGCGTATCAACTGGAATAATCGATTGACTCGCAGCGCGCGTGCGGCGCAAATCAGGATGAAACGCATCGATAACTTGTTGATCATGCATCGATGAATGGATCGTCGTGATGGTACCACTATCCACCCCAAAGGCTTCGTCTAGTGCTTGGATCACCGGCACTATGCAGTTGGTGGTGCATGAACCATTGGAAATGACCGTGTCCGTCGCCTGCAATGACTCTTCGTTAATGCCAAAGATAATTGTCGCATCTACATCGGGTGAGCCTGGCTCTGATAGTAATACTTTTTTAGCACCTTGCTTAATATGCTTTGCCGCTTCCGGCGCATGGCCATATAAGCCAGTACACTCAAACACAATATCAATATCCAGTTCGTCCCAAGGGCACCCTTCTATTTCATGTTCATGCAATAACTGAATCGCATCATCACCGACATACAAGGTATCAGGCTGAACTAAGTCATCATGGCTTTTAGATAACTGCACTGGAAAACCAAAGCGGCCGTGGGCAGTATCATATTTAAGTAAATGTGCTATCCCTTCAGCGTCGGCAATCTCATTGATTGCCACCACTTGGATCGCATGATTGCGGTTGGTTTCGTATAAGGCGCGTAATACGTTGCGCCCTATCCGTCCAAACCCATTTATAGCTACTCTTAACAAGCGTTATGCCTTATAAAGCGTTAGCAGCATCGACGACGGCTTGTGTCGTGATACCGAATAACTCGTATAATTCTTTAGCTGGCGCAGACTCACCAAACGTATCCATACCAATGATCGCGCCATTAAGGCCAACGTATTTGTACCAAGAATCTTTAGCTAAGGCTTCAACAGCAACACGTTTAATAACGCTTGATGGTAAAACACTTTCTTTGTATTCAGCAGATTGTGCATCATACACATCCGTTGATGGCATAGAGACGACACGAACCGCTTTACCTTGTTCGGTTAAGGCTTGAGCAGCCGCCACTGCAAGTTCTACTTCAGAACCCGTTGCAATCAAAATGATGTCAGGTGTGCTAGCGCTATCGACTAAGACATAACCGCCTTTAGCAATATCCGCAACTTGCGCAGGAGTACGTGGCTGTTGCTCACATCCTTGGCGCGTAAAGATCAACGTTGATGGACCATCAGTTCGCTCAATCGCATATTTCCATGCAACGGCACTTTCTACTTGGTCACATGGACGCCAGTTATCAAGGTTTGGTGTCGCACGTAACGATACTAATTGCTCTACCGGCTGATGCGTCGGACCATCTTCACCTAGACCAATTGAGTCATGAGTATAAACAAATATCGCCGGTTGCTTCATCAATGCCGCCATACGTACCGCATTACGCGCGTATTCCATGAACATTAAGAAAGTCGCACCGTAAGCTTTGAAACCGCCGTGTAATACTAAGCCATTCATGATGGCTGACATACCAAACTCACGCACGCCATAGTACAAGTAGTTACCACTAGCATCATCAGCACTGATACCTTTACAACCCGACCATATAGTCAAGTTAGAACCGGCCAAATCGGCAGAACCACCTAACAACTCAGGTAGTAATGGACCATAGGCATTCAGTGCATTTTGTGACGCTTTACGTGTCGCAATATTGACAGGATTAGCTTGTAAGTCAGCAATATAGGCATCGGCTTGTGCATTAAAAGTTGCAGGTAATTCACCCGCATTTCGACGGGTAAATTCAGCAGCTAGTTCAGGGTAAGCTTCGGCATATGCTGCGAACAAATCCTGCCATGCTTCTTGTTGCTTAGTACCTTGTGCTTTGCGATCCCATTGTGCATAAATATCATCAGGGATTTCAAACGCACCGTGCTCCCAGCCTAATGCTTTGCGCGTTGCTGCGATTTCATCAGCACCTAATGGCGCGCCGTGACATGATTCAGTACCTTGTTTGCTTGGTGAGCCAAAACCAATGATGGTTTTACAACAGATTAATGTAGGTTTGTCCGACTCAGCTTGGGCTGTGCGGATTGCAGAAGCGATTTCTTCAGGATTATGACCATCGACATCTGCAATAACTTGCCATCCATATGCTTCGAAACGTGCAGGCGTATCATCAGAGAACCAGCCTTCCACTTCACCATCAATCGAGATGCCATTGTCATCCCAAAACGCGATGAGTTTACCTAACCCTAAGGTACCCGCTAATGAACATACTTCGTGAGAAATACCCTCCATTAAGCAACCATCGCCTAAAAAGCTGTAAGTAAAGTGATCAACAACAGAAAACTCTGGACGGTTAAACTGTGCAGCTAAGGTTTTTTCGGCAATTGCCATACCTACGGCATTACTGATACCTTGGCCTAAAGGACCGGTAGTGGTTTCAACGCCTGGCGCGTAACCATATTCAGGATGACCAGGTGTTTTGGAATGTAATTGACGGAAGTTTTTCAGCTCTTCAATCGGCAACGCATAACCTGATAAATGTAATAGTGAGTACAACAACATCGAACCGTGACCATTTGATAATACGAATCGGTCGCGGTTAGCCCATGCTGGATCAGCTGGGTTGTGGCATAAAAAATCTGACCATAATACTTGAGCGATATCAGCCATTCCCATCGGTGCACCAGGGTGACCAGAGTTAGCTTGTTGAACGGCGTCCATACTTAATGCACGGATTGCATTCGCGAGTTGTTGGCGTGATGACATGAATGACTCCTGAGGTATCACAGCAGAGGTGCTAAGGTAGTGTTTTTCTGTACCAAAACAAATGCTTAAAGATTGTAAAAATAGATTTACCGCATTGTCGCTTACCCGTGTAATTAGTTCAACACGTAATCTATATAAACAGGATAATAAACACGCTAATAAGACCAGTGTCTGATCTATTGTGAACCAAAAATAAAAAACTTATGTAAAAGACGTATAGACGTCTAGATGGTTAGACTGATAGAATTGACGTCATCAAATCACGTAACGTGGTTTAGTTAACGACTAACAACATGAATTTTAAGACTATTGGCTCCAAATAAGGAATGCCTAGTTGTCTAACCTGTAAAGAGGTCACTATGTCACAACATTTATTTACTTCAGAATCTGTGTCTGAAGGTCATCCGGATAAGATTGCCGATCAAATTTCTGATGCGGTACTTGATGCAATTTTAACCGAAGATCCAACAGCCCGTGTTGCCTGTGAAACATTCGTCAAAACGGGTATGGTTTTAGTCGGCGGTGAAATCAATACGCACGCTTGGGTCGATATCGAAAAAATCACCCGTGATACCGTTCGAGAAATCGGTTATGTCAGTTCCGATATGGGCTTTGATGCTGATTCATGCGCCGTGCTAAATGCTATCGGGAAACAATCTGCAGATATCAATCAAGGTGTTGACCGTGGCTCACGTGAAGAACAAGGAGCCGGCGATCAAGGTTTAATGTTTGGTTATGCGTGTAACGAAACTGAAGAATTAATGCCTGCACCGATTATGTTTTCACATAAATTAGTACAAAAACAAGCGCAGATGAGGAAATCAGGCAAGCTAGACTGGTTGCGTCCAGATGCTAAATCTCAAGTTACATTTGTCTATGAAAACGGTCAACCGATTGGTATTGATGCTGTTGTTTTATCGACGCAACACAGTGAAGACATTTCAACTCCAGCATTGCGTGAAGCGGTAATGGAAGAAATCATTAAACCTGTTTTACCTGCTAAATGGATTACCCCTAATACACAATTTCATATCAACCCAACAGGTCGATTTGTAATTGGTGGACCTGTGGGTGATTGTGGTTTGACCGGTCGTAAGATCATCGTTGATACCTACGGCGGCATGGCTCGTCACGGTGGTGGTGCGTTCTCTGGTAAAGATCCATCAAAAGTTGATCGCTCTGCTGCTTATGCAGGTCGTTACGTAGCTAAAAATATTGTTGCTGCGGGTCTTGCTGATAAATGTGAAATTCAAATTTCTTATGCGATTGGTGTAGTTGAACCCACTTCAATCAGCATTAATACCTTTGGTACCGGTAAAGTCGATGACAGTGTGATCACAAAGCTTGTGCGTGAGCATTTTGACTTACGTCCTTATGGCTTGATCCAAATGTTAGACTTAGAACGTCCAATTTACCTACCTACAGCGGCTTATGGTCACTTTGGTAATGCTGCTTACCCTTGGGAAAGCACGGATATTGCAGCGCAGCTAAGCGCAGCGTTGTAAGTTAGCGCAGCGCTGTAAACAAGCGCAACACTTCAAGAAGGAGCCTCTCGGCTCCTTTTTTTATTGAATTTTTAGTCATTGCCGATACTCTATTTATGCTCAACTTATTTTTAATCAGATAGGCTATAATCAGATTAACCTTTACCACATCAAGGAATGACACTATGCGAATTTTATCTACTGCACTTATTACAGCGCTTGCCATCACTGTGATAGCGGCTTGCTCTACCTCGCCAACAGGGCGCAGTCAGGTTAAATTATTTTCCTCTGACAGACTCAACTCGATGGGCAGCCAGACATTCGCATCATTAAAAACAGAACAAAAAGTCTCAACTAAACGCATAGAAAATCAATATGTGCAATGTATCGCTGACGCACTTATCCCATTTATCCCTGCGGGTACGTTTGATGGCGAATGGGAAGTCGTAGTCTTTGATGATGAACAGATTAATGCATTTGCCTTACCTGGCGGCAAAATTGGCGTCTATACGGGTATTTTAAAAGTCGCTCAAACGCCGGATCAATTAGCATCGGTCATGGGCCATGAAATTGGTCATGTCATTGCTGAGCATGGTAACGAGAGAATGTCGATTGCGACCCTATCAAACCTTGGTCTACAAATTACGAACGTCGGTCTAAAAAGCGCAGGTGTCACCGATAGTAATCAAGCACTGATGATGGCTGGCGCGGGACTGCTCGCTCAGTATGGTGTGAACTTACCTTTTAGTCGTGCACACGAATCAGAATCTGATTTAATCGGCTTACAACTCATGGCTAAAGCGGGATTTGATCCCAATGCCGCGCCACAACTGTGGGAAAATATGGCAGCAGCATCAGCAGGTAAAGCGCCACCAGAGTGGCAATCGACTCACCCATCTCATGACACTCGCATAGCAGATTTAAAAGCCGCTATTCCATCTGTGATGCCTGACTATTTAGCGGTTACAAAGAAGCCTAATTGTAAACCTTAACTCCCTCACAAGTTATATAAAAAAGGAGCATTTAAGCTCCTTTTTTATGTGCTGACGACTTAAATCACTCCGATATTTCAGTCGGCTTAATTAACCACTCTTTGCCTTTGAGCATACCTTGCCAATAAATCGGAGGTAACAGTTTTTCTTTTAACAGCCACGCTAATCGCGAAGGCTTAGTGCTATCGAGTAACCATGTCGGGAAAGTCGGTAACATAGTACCGCCATAACCAAACTCAGCTAATACAATTTTACCTTTTTCAACCGTCAACGGGCATGAGCCATAGCCATTATAAATGGTACGTTTTACTTTGTAGCCCATATCATGTAACACATTTCCTGCTACCACTGGCGCTTGCATTCTAGCGGCAGCTGCGGTTTTAGCATTAGGTGCGTTCATCACATCACCTAAGCTATATATATCTGGAAAATGCTTATGTTGCAGTGTCGCTTGATCGACATCAACCCAACCATTGTCATCGACTAACGGGCTGACTTTGATAAAATCAGGTGCTGATTGGGGCGGAGCAACGTGCAACATATCAAACTTTTTCTCTATCAGCTCAGCGCTTGCATCTGGCCCAATTTGTTCAAAATACGCCGTTTTATTTGGACCATCGACTTTTACCAAGTTATGGAAAAAGTGCAAATTGGCATTATATTTTTCTACGTAGCTCATCAATGCAGGAACATATTCTTTAACACCAAACAACACGCCTCCGGCATTACAAAAATCCACCTCAATGTCTTTCAGAACGCCGCTTGATAACCAATGATCGCAAGATAAGTACATGGCTTTTTGTGGCGCACCAGCACACTTAATTGGCATTGGCGGTTGGGTAAATAACGCTTTACCAGATTTGCACTGTTGCACTAACTCCCAAGTGTAAGGAGCTAAATCGAAGCGATAATTGGACGTCACGCCATTTTTACCTAACGTCTGGGTTAACCCTTCGATTTTATCCCAATCTAATTTTAATCCCGGACACACAATCAATTTATCATAAGCAATGGTATGACAACCGTCCAATAAAACTCGCTTCGCCTTTGGTTCAAATGCTGCGACGGCATGCTTGAGCCAAGTCACGCCTTTAGGGATCAACGAGGACATAGTTTTGACCGTTTCTTCAGAGGTAAATACCCCCGCGCCCACTAGCGTCCAGCCCGGTTGATAATAATGAATATCTGCAGGATCGATTACGGCAATTTTGACGTTAGGTGCACGCTCTAAGATACTGGAGCAAACTGATATACCCGCTGCACCAGCTCCCACCACCACGATATCAAACGTTTGGTCGTTACTATCGCTCGGTGTCTTACCGCCATTAACAATACGTCGTACTACACCTGACATATCGTAGCCCGCTAATTTTGTAGTATGGAGTATTTCACTCGTGGTTAATTCATCTGCTCTAGCGAGTGCCCATAACGTAGTAGAGCGAGTGCCAGTGCGGCAATACGCAAACATGGGTGAAGGAAGTGTATCAAGGTGCGTCTTAAATAATGCCGCATCTTCATCCATTACTTTACCACTAATGACAGGTTGGTATACGATCTCTATCCCAAGTGCTTCGGCTGCTTTTTGGATTTCAGTAAAACTCACCTGATCAGCCCCTTCTCCATCAGGACGATGACATACAATAGACTTAAAACCTAAATCGAAAATCGTTTGTACATCTTCGATACTGATTTGTGGTGAAACTGAAATGTGTTTGTTTATGTATCTGATATCCATAACCTGCCCCTACAATGCGTTAACTGGGATTTTAATATACTGTAAGCCGTTTTCCGATTTCACACCAAAATCGCCTAAACGAAGATTGGTTTGAATAGATGGAAACAATAACTTAGGTACAGCCAAAGTGGCATCGCGTGCTTCGCGTTTGGCCACATATTCAGCAAACACTGTATCAGGTTTAATTTGAATATTATTGGCTTTTTCATCAGCAATACTTACCACAGATATCGCTTCTTCACCTTCGTCCGGATAGTCATGACATAAGTACACTTGAGTATCTTCAGGTAGTGTATAAAAACGTTGTACCGTTTTAAATAAATCAGCCGCACTACCACCAGGAAAGTCGCAACGTGCCGTACCTAAATGTGGTGCAAACATGGTATCACCAACAAAAATAGCTTTATTATCGGCACAGTAATAACTCGCACAAGCAGGAGTGTGTCCTGGGGTTAGCCAGGTTGTTAGCGTAATATTACCGATCTTGATTGTATCGCCTTCATCCAATAACACATCAAATTGCTCACCGGTAATTGGCGTATCCACTTGATTGCTAAACATCGGTACCCAGATTGCCAATACATCGACAATCCCTTTACCCATAGCTGTTTGACCACCAATATGTGTCTTCAAGTAACTAGAGGCAGTAATATGATCGGCGTGAATATGCGATTCTAAAATCCACTCATTGGTTAAGTCGTGTTCTTTAATATATGCAATCACAGCATCGGCACTCGCCGTTTTGACTGAACCCGAAAAATGGTCATAATCTAATACCGAATCTATGACGGCACATTTTTTTGTCGATTCATCCACAACAATATGAGTAAAAGTGGCGGTAGCATTATCATGAAACGTTTTTACTAACATGGTTGGCTCCTTTAAAGTAATTCTTTAACAAAAATTAAGGTTGCGATGATCAGAGTAAAATAAGCAAAGCCTTTTTGTAGCTTATCTCCATCTAAGCGATCTGCGATTTTGGTTGCGATCCACATACCTATCAATGTGCAGGCAATTAACGAACCGATTAAGCTTAAATCAATATCAATACCAGCCTGTAAGTCACCGGTAAATCCAATCAGGGACTTTAACGCAATAATTAATAAGGATGCGCCGACTGCTTTTTTCATTTCCATGCCCATTAACAATACTAATGCCGGAATAATTAAGAAACCACCACCAGCTCCGAGCATGCCTGTCGCCATACCAACTAACGCCCCTTCGGCAACAATTAGTAAGGGATTGTGTGAACCTGATTGTTGGGTGTTCGCTGATTGTTTTTTGGTTAACATCATAATGGCAGCTGCGAGCATTAACACGCCGAATGCCACCATAATTAACATATCTTTGCGTAATACAAATGGCGTTTCTAGCAACACATCGGGTATCGCTGGCATGATAAAAGCACGAGTCACATAAACAGCGATTATAGAGGGAATGGCAAAAATAATCGCGGCCTTCATCTCGATTAACCCTTGGCGATAATAACTTATTGCGCCAAACGCCGCGGTAAAGCCAACGATCAATAATGAATATCCCGTCGCAGTACTCGGCTCTACACCCAATAAGTAAACGAGTATCGGAACGGTTAGAATAGAACCACCACCACCGATGGTGCCTAATACTACCCCCATCAATACTGCCGACATGAATCCTAATATGATCATTTATACTTAGCCTATTTGATGATGAATTTAGTTATAATATATAACCAAATGAAATATAAGCAAGTTACTAGTTAGACTATATATACATAAAAAAACTATGTTAATACCGTTTTGATATATCATGTTTAAACCCCTTGATATATTAGCAAATACTAATATGATATAAGAATGAAAAATATTGAAAACCTTTATAAGTCAGCGAGTAAAGCTGAAGCAAAACTAAAATCATTAGCCAACTCTAATCGGTTAATGCTCTTGTGTTTGCTGCAAGACGCGCCAAAAGATGTCAGCTCGTTAGTGCTCGCTAGTGGTTTATCACAATCGGTCGTGTCGCAACATTTAGCTAAATTAAAAGAAGCTGAAGTCGTCACGGCAGAAAAAGAAGGCAAGTCAATTATTTACAAAATTACCGATCCGGTGACGCAATCAATCTTAGCGTCACTGTATCTCGCTTATTGTTATCCCAATTAAAGAGAACTAAATCTATGTCATATCAATCAATTAACAGCGTTGATGCTGAACAATTATTAGCAAATAACGAAGCCGTTTTAGTCGATGTCCGTGAACCTGCAGAGCACCGTCAAGCCAATATTACTAAGGCACATTTAAAGCCATTAAGTAATCTAAATTTAGATGGCATTGATACGACTAACAAAAAAGTCATTATCCATTGTCAAAAAGGAATGCGTGGTCAAAAGGCCTGTCAAACATTGGTTGAACAGCACCCTGATACGACATTTTATAATCTTGAAGGCGGTATTATCGCTTGGGAAGATGCGGGTATGGCAATAAACAAAACTAATTCTGCATTTTTACCTCTTGACCGCCAAGTTCAATTGACCATAGGTACGGGTGTATTAACTGGGGTAATCTTATCCCAGACTATAGATCCTAATTTCATCTGGTTATCAGGATTTTTTGGCGCAGGAATGATGATGGCTGGTATTACTGGTTTTTGTGGACTAGGTCGCTTAATGGCCATTATGCCTTGGAATAAATAAGGTCAATCGCACCAACGATATGCGCGCTAAGGGCTGGTGCGCATACCGCTAAAATTACTTATCTAAATGCACATCCATTTGTGGGTATGGAATTGAAATCCCTTCTGCATCAAAGCGTAATTTAACCGCTTCAGTGAAATCAAATTTCAAGCCCCAATAATCAGAAGATTTAACCCAAGGACGAACAATAAAGTTTACTGAACTGTCAGCTAATGCGCCCACTGCAACTTTATAAGCAGGATCTTTTAATACTCGAGGATCAGCATCTAACATAGACTCCAGAACCTTTTTAGCTTTCAACAAATCATCGCCATAACCAATGCCAAACTCCATATCGACACGGCGTGTGTCTTTTGCGGAATAATTAGTAATGTTATCACTGTATATTTTGCCATTCGGGACAATAATTTCTTTATTATCTCCAGTGTTCATGATGGTGGAAAAGATACCAATTGTTTTGACTGAACCTGAAACGCCCGCAGCATCAATAAAATCACCAGCTTTGAATGGGCGAAACACCAATAACATAACGCCGGCGGCAAAGTTTTGCAGCGACCCTTGTAATGACAAACCAATCGCTAGACCTGCAGCACCTAATATAGCCACTAGCGAGGTGGTATCTACACCTAATTGATCTAATGACGCGACAATAACAAATAGCATCAAAATCGCATTGACGATGGATTTTAAGAAATCGATTAACATATCGTCATATTTTGATTTGGCCATGATCTTACCAAATAGGCCAACCAGAACCTTCGCTACGATTTTACCGATCACATATATAACTATCGCCAGTACAATATTGATGCCCCAAGGCATAACATAAGTATCAATAAAATTTTGTAGATCGAACCTAGCAATGGCATCGCCAGCTCCCATTACTTGCTCCGTGACCGATTGAGTCGGAGGTGGTTGTGTGGCAGGTTGCTCCGCCGGTGCAGTTTGTAATGTTGCTGTCAACATTGATAATAAAGACATCGTGTTTTCCTTGAATATTCGTAATGAGAAATTCTCGTGTGGTTACGAGATGCTGTGTTATCCATAACCTGTAATGTAAGTTAGCTAATTTATAATTTTTTGCAAACAAAAATTGTTTTAGATACAAATAACTTACCGCTATTTTGTCATTTATTTTTACATATTTATTTGTATTCCTGCCAATCTAGTCTAAATTTCAATATAACTTTACAAGTTGTTGCAAACTCAACTCATTCAATTCTAGCTAGTGCATTTACATCTGCAGCGCAATGTAGATTGTTGGACTACGAATTATTTAAAAGGACTTTATGATGTTCTATCTAATAGGTTTATGTATTGTCGTCGTGGCCTTGCTCGTGTTTAGTTTAACCTCGGATAAAGGGCGTAACACCATACATGCAAGGGATAGCGCTGCCACCAAATATAATCAAGCCATCACCCCAAAGAATACCGAGACTTCTTCTTTCAGCGTTAAAAATTAGCAGTAGCGCCCCAAATCGCGTATTGGTACAATTACCAAAAAATACTATTAAGCCATTATGCGAATCCCTAGAGTCTTTGTTTCAGGCGACATTTGTGTCGATAATATTTACACCTTAGAAAATGATGCCGCGCATCATTTAATTAATGTCTTGCGCATCAAACAAGATCAACCCATTGTGCTGTTTAATGGTGATGGCAATGAATATTCTGCCATTGTTAATGAAGTACAAAAACGAAAATTGATTGTGAATGTTGATGCCAAACTTGCTCTGGCTGTCGAGTCGCGTTTTCCCATTCATCTTGGACAAGGCATTGCCAAAGGTGATCGCATGGAAACCGTATTACAAAAAGCAACTGAGCTAGGTGTCACCGAAATCACTCCGATTATCACTGAACGCTGTAATGTAAAGTTATCAGCAGAACGTTGGGAAAAAAAATCCGCTCAATGGGAAAAAATCATCATCGGAGCATGTGAGCAATCAGGCCGAAATGTCCTACCCATATTGCATCCACCTATTACATTAACCCAGTGGTGCAAACAATCAACTGAACAGTATCGCATTACGTTTGATCCCCACGCTCAACAACATTTACAAGCCTTACCCGTTAATCAACATGGTGTTCGCATACTCATAGGCCCTGAGGGTGGATTAAGTGAAGCAGAAACCTATGCTGCTGAGCAAACAGGATTTAACACAGTTAAAATAGGCCCTCGAGTGTTACGTACAGAAACAGCTGCGATTGCTTCAATCGCGATTATTCAAGCTCAATATGGAGATCTCACACTATGAGTCTACGCATCGCGATTGTTATGGATCCAATTGCCAATATTACCCCTTATAAAGATACGTCTTTTGCGTTATGCCTTGAAGCTCAACGCAGAGGGTATGAGATCAGCTATATCGAGATGCAAGATCTGTTTATTGATAATGGTATCCCTTATGCATTAACTCGCTCATTAAGTGTGATTGACCGCGAAACAGATTTTTATACCTTGGGCGAACAACAAACTCAGCTCTTAGGAGATTTTGATGCATTGCTGATGCGCAAAGATCCCCCTGTAGATGACCAGTTCATCTACGCAACACATATATTTGAACTTGCGGAGCAATATGGCGTAGTTGTGGTTAACAAAGCGCAAGCGCTCCGCGACTTTAATGAAAAGCTCTTCACTGCATATTTCCCTGATTTAATTCCTGACACACTAGTCACACGTAGTAAAGAATTAGCCAAAGCATTTCATGCTAAACATCAAGATATTATCTGTAAGCCATTAGATGGTATGGGTGGAGCGTCGATATTTAGAATAAAAGAAGATGCGAATAACTTAGGTGTGGTCATTGAAACCCTGACCCAAAATGGACAAAAACTGGCGATGTTTCAAGCTTATTTGCCAGCGATAAAAGAGGGCGATAAACGCGTGCTCATTGTCAATGGTGAAGTCATGGACTATTGTCTTGCTCGTTTACCTCAAGGTACTGAAACACGTGGTAATTTGGCTGCTGGAGGCATTGGCCGTCCACAACCGATTAGTACGAGCGATCGTGCATTAGCCGAAGCAATCGCACCTAAACTATTACAACACGGGATTTTATTTGTCGGCTTAGATGTCATTGGTGATCGCGTTACTGAAATCAACATTACTTCCCCCACTTGTGTGCGTGAAATAGAAAAAGCCTCAGGTGTAAATATTTGTGGTAAGTTATTTGATGCCGTCGCTCAACGTGTCGCGGCTAAACAAAACCAATAGGAACGTCACTATTCATGACTAGTTTTGCCAATCATTTACTCATTGCGATGCCAGCAATGCAAGACCCAGCCTTCGCACGTACAGTGATATATATCTGTGAGCACAGTAAAGATGGGGCAATGGGTGTGGTCATTAATACACCTATTGAGATGAACCTTAAAGAAATGGTTGACCAAGCGGCCCCAGGCTCCGATGTTTGCGACACGAAAGGCGAGCAAATTATTGTCAAAGGCGGACCTGTCAGTCCTGATAGAGGTTTTATTTTGCATTATCCACAAGGTGAGTGGGAAGGCAGTATGCCAATAAATGACGAATTTACCGTAACGACTTCAAAAGACATCGTGGAATGTATTGGTAATGAACGCGGCCCCGAAAAACAAGTTATTGCATTGGGATATGCCGGTTGGTCTCCTGGACAGCTCGAAGAAGAACTAACGGATAATGCATGGTTGGTGATCCCAGCGACACATGAATTAGTCTTTGATACCCCCTTGCATGACCGATGGAATCGTTCGATTAAAGCTCTTGGCATTGAACCTTGGCAGCTTACAGAACATGCAGGTCACGCTTAGTGAGTACTTACTTAGCATTTGACTTCGGAACTAAAAGTATTGGTGTGGCAATCGGCCAAACCATTACAGGTACAGCCCAACCGCTTGCTGCAATAAAAGCAAATGATGGTATTCCAAATTGGGATGACATTACAAAATTACATGCCCAATGGTTACCGACTGCGATGCTGGTTGGCTTGCCACTGAATATGGATGGTAGCGAACAAGAGATGACGTTACGTGCGCGTAAGTTTGGGCGCCGTATTGCCGCACGTTGCAAATCCCAAGTATTTGAAGTCGATGAGCGCTTGACGACAACCGATGCTAAGTCGCGTTTATTTGAACTGGGTGGCTACAAAAAACTCAGTAAAGAAAAGGTCGATAGTGTCTCTGCATGTGTGATTTTTGAAGCCTGGTGCGAAACTCAAGGCTAGCATCCGCTACTGCGTCCGCAACTACCGCGTTGTTTGACACGACCAACAGATACCAAAATTAGCTTCATTGTCTGCCTGACATTCGCTGCATTGCCAGTCCTCATCGTCGGTCAAAGCACATTGCTCAGCCAAAAAATCATCGACCAGTTGTTGCGCTTTAGGCCGCCACGACTCATCAACAAGCCAGACTTCGACACCACTATCTATCGGTGATAGCTCGCCGATAGCTCCTTGGGCAAAATCATTTTTGATCACACAAGGGATCTGCGCATCATCGAGTAACTGTTTAATCTGATAGACTTTGAACACTTGTGCATCATAATAAAATACCGGCACGCCAATTCCTTAGTTTTAGTCCATATCAATGGAAACATTAGATAATGATCCTAGACTATTCCCCGCCTTTTCATCAAGCTTTATCATCAGACGTAAATCATTAGGTGAATCAGCATGGTGCAATGCTTGCTCTAACGAAATGCGATTATCGCGATACAATGCCATTAATGCCATATCAAATGTTTGCATGCCCATTTCTTTGCCTTTGGTCATCGCGTCTTTTAAGCCCGTCATTTCATTGCGCTGGATTAAATCACTAATCAAAGGCGAATTAAGCAACACTTCAATCGCTGCAACACGGCCTTTGCCATCAATCGTGGGCACTAGCTGCTGCGCTACAATCGCACGAATATTTAGGCTCAGATCAAAACGCAACTTATCATGCATATCTTTGGGCGCTAAATGCATAATACGCTCTATCGCTTGGTTGGCATTATTAGCGTGTAATGTCGCCACACACAGGTGACCCGTATCGGCAAAAGACATGGCGTATTCCATCGTTTCCATCGAACGGATCTCGCCAATTAAAATGACATCTGGCGCTTGGCGTAACGAGCTTTTGAGGGCATCGTCAAACGAGTGCGTATCAATACCTACTTCGCGTTGGGTCACCACACATTGTTGGTGTTCATGCACAAATTCAATCGGATCTTCGATGGTTAAAATATGCCCTGAGGATTGTTTATTGCGATGATCGATCAGCGCAGCCAATGATGTCGATTTACCTGTCCCCGTCCCCCCCACAAATAACACTAATCCGCGTTTAGCCATGATGATATTTTTTAATACGTCGGGCAAACCAAGATCATCGGCTTGTGGTATATCGGTCACGATCCGACGCACCACCATCCCCGGCATATCGCGTTGCCAAAAAGCTGAGCAACGAAAGCGGCCAATACCATCTAATGCAATCGCAAAATTACATTCTTTATCGGTCTTAAATTGATGCAAGTTTTCTGGCGTCATCGCTTCTTGAATCAACTCATAAGCATCTTGGGTAGTTAACACCGACTCAGCAATATTGGTCATGCGGCCATTAATTTTGGCACTAACAGGACGACCTACGGTAATAAATACATCCGATGCCCCTTGAGTCACCATATTTTGTAAATGTTGCTCTAAATACACACGTGACTCCTAAAAATTGGTCGATTGCTGCTTGTCTTTGGATAATTTATTGGCATCTTCTTGGGTAATTTGCCCTTGTGCTACCAAGCGTTGTAAACATTGATCCATAGTTTGCATGCCATGATTTTGGCCGGTTTGGATAATCGAATACATTTGTGGTACTTTGTCTTCACGGATCAAGTTACGAATTGCCGGTACGCCCACCATAATTTCATGCGCAGCGACTCGCCCTCCTCCGACTTTTTTCAACAGATTTTGTGAGATCACCGCACGTAAACTCTCGGATAACATGGAACGAACCATGGATTTTTCGGCGGCAGGAAATACATCAATAATGCGATCGATTGTTTTGGGTGCTGAATTGGTGTGTAAGGTACCAAATACCAAATGGCCCGTTTCCGCAGCAGAGATTGCCAAGCGAATCGTTTCTAAATCTCGCAACTCTCCAACTAAAATTACATCGGGATCTTCGCGCAACGCCGAGCGCAAAGCATTAGCAAAGCTTTTGGTATCGCGATGCACTTCGCGCTGATTCATTAGACACAGCTTGTTGTCATGGACAAACTCAATCGGGTCTTCGATCGTTAAAATATGCTCGCGTTTATGCGTGTTAATGTAATCAATCATCGCCGCTAAGGTCGTCGATTTGCCTGAGCCGGTTGCGCCGGTAATCAGCACAATGCCAGTGGGTTGATTTAAGATTTCTTTAAATATCGCAGGCGCACCGAGTTCATCTAAACTTAACACCTTACTAGGTATGGTTCTAAGTACCGCCGCCGCACCACGATTTTGCATGAAGGCGTTAACCCGAAAACGCGCAAGATCATTGACTTCAAAAGAAAAATCCACTTCGAGGTTTTCTTCGTATTCTTTGCGTTGCATATCATTCATGATTTCATAAATGAGATTTTGCACTTGTTGATGCTCGAGTTCAGGAATGTTTAACCGACGCATTTCGCCATCGACTCGGATCATCGGAGGCAAACCAGCAGATAAATGCAAATCTGATGCATTATTTTTGACACTAAAAGCTAAAAGTTCGGTAATATCCATGTTGTTACTCTACTTAAATTCATTAATTAAAAATCAGGCCAATGTCGAATACTATTGCAAACCACTTGGAAAACACACTGTACCAAATATCTGTTGCGGCAAAACTAGCCCAACGTGATCCCGCTACCATCCAATTATTAGCGGTAAGCAAAACTAAACCCGTATCGGATTTAGTACTTGCGTATCAAGCAGGACAACGCCACTTCGGAGAAAACTATGTGCAAGAGGGTGTGGAAAAGACTTTAGCTCTCGCGCATTTAAATGACATCATCTGGCATTTTATCGGCCCCATTCAGTCAAATAAGAGTAAATTTATTGCCCAGCACTTTGCTTGGTGCCACAGTATAGACCGCTTAAAAATCGCACAGCGCTTAAATAATCAGCGTTTGCCGTCCCAAGCCCCCTTGCAAATTTGTATTCAAATCAATATTGATAATGAAGCATCCAAAGCAGGTATTGCTCCTGAGGACTTGATGTCGATTGCTGCTGAAATCGAACAAATGGAACATTTGACGTTGCGTGGTATTATGGCAATCCCTAAAGCATCAGATGATTATGCCACTCAATTATCTAGTTTTGGCCGTCTTGCTGCACTGTATGAGCAGCTCAAAACACGCTATCCTCAAGTCGATACCCTCTCTATGGGAATGAGTGGCGACCTCAATGCCGCTATCGCGTCAGGCTCTACTATGGTGAGAGTGGGAACAGGGATCTTTGGCAAGCGCCAATAAAATAATCAATAAACACGTGATGTTTACCTTTTATATTTTTCGAGAACGGAGTCACTATGCCTCAAACCAATAGCTTACAATCACCAACACCACAAAAGAGTTCATTTGCCCCAGTCAAAATTGCATTCATCGGTGCAGGCAATATGACTCAAGCGATTATCAAAGGTATGGTTGCCAATGGATACCCAGCCGATTTAATTATGGCAACCAACCCCAGCATGCCAAAGTTGACAGCCTTACACGAGCAAACTGGTTGCCATATAAGCCAAGACAACGCAGCCGCATTATCCTTTGCATCAACGATTGTACTTGCCGTCAAACCACAGATACTCTCCCAGGTTTGTGCAGACCTACCCGCTACTGATATAGACAACACTGGGTTTATTTCCATCGCAGCAGGCGTGAGCATTGAGCGTCTACGTGAAATGCTAGGAAATAAATACTCAATAGTCCGAACTATGCCTAACACCCCCTCTTCCATCGGTATGGGTATGACCGGGTTGTATGCTCCAATAGACACCCCGCAATCCTTAAAAGATTGTGCCGAATATGTATTGGCACAGGTAGGTGACATATTGTGGGTGGCGCAAGAGAATGATATCAACACAGTCATTGCTGCTGCGGGCTCTTCGCCTGCTTATGTTTTTTTATTCGCCGAAGCGATGCAAGCAAAAACCCAAGAATTAGGCTTATCAGCAGCCGATGCCAAACGTCTTGTCGCGCAAGCACTGGCGGGAGCTGGCGCTATGTTATTGGCTAATCCCGATACTGACTTTGGTACGCTGCGCGAACGCGTGACGTCTAAAGGCGGCACAACGGCACAAGCAATTGATCATTTCAATCAAGCGCAACTTGCCGATATAATAGCTGGCGCAATGCAAGCGGCTGTGGATAGAGCCGAAGTCATGCAAGCGAGTATGTAATTTTTAACCTTCACCGGTAAACCTCAATAGGATTTTTATGAGTGCTTCATTTTTTTTAGTTGATACGTTTTTTAATTTGTACCTGATGGTCGTCATTTTACGCTTATGGTTACAATTTGTGCGTGCTGATTTTTATAACCCATTTTCGCAGTTTGTTGTAAAAGCAACACAACCGGTTGTTGCGCCTTTACGCCGTATCATCCCGTCAATGGGTGCCTTTGATACCGCGACCTTTGTATTTGCCTTATTTATTGCATGCGCCAAGATCACCGTCATCAGCCTGTTTTTCTCGAATGCAGCATTTAACCCTATAGCAGTGCTGATTATTGGCAGTATCACATTACTCAAACAGTTTTTATCATTGATTTTTTGGATGCTAATCTTACGTGCGATTTTGAGCTGGGTATCTCAAGGAGGCAACCCATTTGAATATGTATTGTCACAATTGACCGAGCCGTTGCTTGCGCCTATCCGTAAAATTATCCCTCCAATTGGTGGCTTGGATTTATCGGTGTTGATTGCAATTATCGCATTACAATTTATACAATTGTTGTTGCAGGATTTAATTGGACCGTTTTAATTTCTAAAAGCCACTTTAAATACACAAAGACACAAATACATAAAAGGTGAGTTCATGCACATTCGATATTTTCTAACCACAGTCATCATGACATTGAGTTTATTGTTAGGTATGAGTCATCACGCTCAGGCAGAGCAAAAAATGACGTTAGGCAAGTGGGATGTGCATTATATTGTATTTGATACCACCTTTTTGACTCCAGAGATAGCCAAAGCAAATGGAATAGTACGCAGTAAATACAATGCACTAGTCAACATATCAGTGTTAGATAGCGAATCGCAGGTAGCCCAACGGGTAGATGTTAGTGGAACGGCGAGAAACCTAATTGGTACGACTAAGGAGCTGAAATTTAAGCGCGTGATTGATGGCGACGCTATCTATTATCTCGCTTCGTTGTCTTTCCGCCACGGCGAAAATTACACCTTTGATGTTACTATTCGACAAGTAACTGAATCGCAAACACTGACCTTTAAACATGAGATGTTTGTCGATTAAACATTGAAAGCCCCTCAAACACATTTTTCATAGATAAAAACAAATGGATACATAGATAAACCTGTCCAATTATTTTACAACTATCTATATCCCCCAAAAAATAAACTTACATTTCATAAGGTTATTAAATGGAACATTTATTGCTTTAAGTATGTTGATTAGCTGGATGCCTGTAGTACTTCCATAATTTCAACTAACTTACGAACACTAGGATAGTGCAATGAATAATAAATTTAAGGAACTTTTTTCTAAGGCTGCATTGAGCACATTGTTATTAGCATCAGCCGGTGCACTGCAAACCTCACAAGCCTCTGTATTACTCTCTGGTTGGGATACATCACCCTCTGCGACTAGCATTTATGGCCAAATCGCCATGCCCAAAAATGATGACCAATCTAGTCGATATTTTAGCTTTGATGAATTCACAGAGCTGAATTTTGACTCGGGTATCAACTTTTTTGGCAATACCTACAATGGGTTTTACGTAAATAATAATGGTAATATTACATTTCAAAGCCCATTAAGCACCTTTACTCCCAACGCATTCCCACAAACTAACCAACCTATGATCGCCCCTTATTGGGCTGATGTAGATACTCGTTGTACTGCTTGCGGTAACGTATATCTAGGAGCATCAGATGCCGATACTATGGTCTTTACGTGGGATTCAGTCGGTGTTTATAGTATGAATGCGTCAACGACCAATACCTTCCAATTGGTATTGATTGACCGAGCAGATGAAGGTGCTGGCAACTTTGATGTTCAGTTTCGCTATGAGGACATTAACTGGACAACTGGCAGCGCTTCCTCTGGGATCCCCGCTCAAGCCGGTTATGATGCAGGTGATAGTACCAACTTCTTTACCTTACCCGGCTCTCGCACGGCAGCGATAGCCAATCTAGACGAGATTAATAGTAATACAACTACCCCTGGCATTTGGAATTTTGCTATCCGTGAAGGTGCATTACCTGGCGCATCTCCTGCTAACCCAATCATGCCTGTGGTAGATCCATCTAACCCAACCAATTTTCATTTTGAATTTGAGGTTATCGATCCTAACACGCGTATCTTTATCGATCCGGATGTGGCCATCGGATATGACTATATCGTAAACTCTGGACCTAATTTTGCTTCGGTATTATTACCTACCGGCTTTGACGATAATCTATTTGATTTATGGTTGTGGGATAGTTTAGTCGGTGATTGGTTTGATGCAAGTATCGAAATCACTGGTGGTATTGCGTATAACTTTGCCAATGCTGTCGACCGTTTTCGAATCTTAGGTATTGATATCAGTAATATGGTAGACCCAACAGTAACTGATGCATTTATCACGGGTTTAACATTTGATACTTCTGGCTCGTTAAACATGGATCAAATTGCGGTAACTCAATTTGTTAATACTGGCCCTGGACCTAACCCTGTTAGCGCACCAAGCACGCTGGCGATATTATTGACAAGTGGGTTATTGATATTTTCGAGAAGACGTAAACTACACTAACCTCATTATTAACACCGCAAGTGTAAATGTAAAAGAAAGTATAAGGGGATTGCATCAATCCCCTTTTTTTAAGGATCAAATCCATGAGTCAATTCCATGCAACAATGTCAATTTCACCTTGCTCTAGCTCGCTTCGAAAGATTTTCAGCCCAGGGCTATTTAGCGTATTATTGGGTGTGTTGTTCTGCGGATTGGTTAACGGAACATCTCATGCTCAGACCATAAAAAGTGAAACATTCGGTTCCTGGAGTGTCAGCTGTGGTCCACAAAATTGTGCGATGACCCAATTAGTTGCCAAGGATGAAGCGGCAAAACAAGTCATGTTAGGCGTGTCGATTAACTATGCCTTTGCTAGTGAATATGGCGCGTTAATGGTTAGATTACCGGCGAACATCAACAAAAAAAGTGGACTAGGAATCAAAGTCGATGACCATCCTGCGATTCAATTACCTATTTCCCAGTGCACTCCAGCTGCGTGTCAGTCCATTATCAAAATTGACCAAAAACTCTTAAAAGAATTTTCCTCAGGAACAGTCGCAAAATTTGCTTATGCAACCAAAGGACAACAAATGATATTACCTATATCATTGAGCCAATTTAAACAGGCTTATGCGTCACTCTCCGCCGAACATTTGCGCCGTAATAAAGACTAAACTATAGTTATAATTGCTGATGTTGACCTGCTCCAATTAATAATTGTAAGCATTGGTCTGGGTTTAGCTGAGTAAAATCATCACTCGCTAACCCCATGTTGCTGAGGGTGTCGTCAACCGCTTTGGAGTTACCAGCGTAGCCCATCGCCCAATGACTAAATAATGTGTCTTCAATACTCGTTTGTGAAATAACCTGCAAATCATCATGGCGAAAATCATCCGCTATCTTATTATATATGTGCTGCACGGTTTGTTCTTCACCTTCTAAGGCTTGCAAAAAATACTTGGAGTTGTAAAACAACATACCGCAGACACCCAACGCGTAGTTTTTACTGCGCGCCGTTTCTAGTATTTGTTTGACATCAGACAGTCGTAAATCAAGATCGGCATGGCTAGAGTAAATTAGTCGAATCAGTCCCATTAGCTATTGCTCCTTGTGCATTCAAAACATAAAGAATATCGGCCTCAAGTCGATAATCTTGATATAAACGATTTACTCTTCAGTATGGAATAAAACAATGAAGTTACAATGCTGCGTGTTAAGTGAACTGGATGCCTCACCACTCAACGATGGAATTAATTCAATCTTGAATGAGCATTTTGATATTTTGCATCTCGCTTTAAATGAGTCACCAAGAGCTATTAAAAAACACCTCCTTAATCTAGCGCAATTGCATTTGGTCATAGTGATTAACGACGAGCTTTCGAACTCAATACTATCTTTACTAGCAATGCTCAAAAAGAAACGTCATTTTGCGACGGCACACATTGGCGATGCGTCGATAAACAACGACAAAGTTATCGATTGGCAGCAACCGCAGACTAGTCTCGCACACACTCAATCATTACAAATAATGCTAATCTATCTTGCTAAAGCGGCACAAAACCAACAAAACGATGCGCGAGTTCAAGCAGCCAAAATCAACCTGTTGACGCAATTGACACAACTTACCCGTTCTGAGATAAGCACTCAGCATTGCGTCGAAATGATCTGTGATAGTTTATCTCTGCTATGCCAAAGCGAATACATTGGGATCTATGACGAGTATTTAAATGCACAATTTTTATTACTTAATGAAGAACTATTGATCCCTGCATCTCCGTGCATTCAAGAAGCCATTAATGAACAAAAAGTAAAAGTATCTTTTTCTGAAACTAGTCCGGACATTTGTGCTTTGAAACAACTAGACCCAACCATTGCAGGTAGCCTTACTTTCCCTATCTTGTGTAATGATCAAGTCGTGAGTGTTATCCAATGTTATCTTCGTCAATCAATGCTCGATACCATCACACTCGATACGCTTTCGCTAATTGAACAAGCCTGTCACCAATTACGCATTATTTTAGAGCGTCTATCCGCCCAGCAAGCATTAGAACAGCAGCATGCCGAACTGACCCAAACTTTAGCGGATTTACACTCAACTAAAGCGCAGTTGTATCAAACCGAGAAACTCGCGGCTATAGGTCAATTAGCCGCAGGGATCGCTCATGAAATTAATAACCCATTAGCGTTTGTCGCATCTAATTTTCAGTCATTGATGAGTTATGTCAATACGATGGGTAAAGTACTCAACGAGCATGCTAGTTTTCTCAACAGCATAAAATCCGTTGCAGCGCAAGAAATTGACTTTAGTGGAATAGAAACAACCTGTGAACAATCAAATGTAAACTTTATTTTAGAAGATGTAGATGATTTAGTCGCAGATTCTCAAGATGGTCTCAATCGTATTCGTGAGATCATCGATAATTTATTGTCGTTTAGTCGAAAAGATACGTCTGAGAAAGAAGAGTTTGATGTCCATGAAGGGATAATGTCTACCCTCAAGTTACTGCGGATCAAATTACAAAATGGCATTGCGATTACAACCGACTTCAAGAGTCGACGACGATTAGTTTGTAAAGCGGGACTGCTCAATCAGGTATTTTTGAACCTTATCCAAAATGCTGCAGATGCACTTACGGATGGTTCGGACAAGCGTTTAAATGGCAAAAGTGAGGGTCAAAGTGCTGAAATTCGCATTAAAACCTGGGACACCCCGACGCATCTCCATCTTTCCTTTAGAGACAATGGGACAGGTATCCCTGAGGACGTTATTAATAAGATCTTTGACCCGTTTTTTACGACTAAAGATGTCAAAAAAGGTACGGGCCTTGGGTTATCAATATCTCATAGTATTATTGAGCAACACCAAGGCTCAATTACGATCAATTCAACATTAGGTGAATATACTGAGTTTTTGATTAGTTTACCGTTTGCGACAATTACGCAGGACGATCTTGCTCTAACCTAACAAAAACCAAACTCGTTGCGGTACTTTGTTCAGGCGCAAAACGATACCCAGCCGTATCAAACTCGCTCAGTTGAGCCACATTATCAATACGGTTTTGAATGATAAATCGCGCCATGAGACCACGGGCTTTCTTGGCGTAGAAACTAATGATTTTTACTTTACCGTTTTTCTCATCTTTAAATACCGGCGTAATAATTTGCGCATTTAATGCTTTGGGTTTAACCGCTGAAAAATACTCGGTTGAGGCTAAGTTCACTAATATTTGTTGCTCTTGCTCAGCAAGGGTTTCATTCAAATTATCAGTAATCGTTTCTCCCCAGTATTCATATAGGTTTTTACCTTTCTCAGTCGCCAGTTTAGTACCCATTTCTAAACGATAAGGCTGCATTAAATCAAGCGGTCTTAATACCCCATACAAACCTGACAAAATACGTAAATGTTGCTGAGCATAATCTAAATCTGTAGCGCTTAAGGAGCCAGTATCTAACCCAGTATACACATCGCCATTAAATGCAAAGGCCGCTTGGCGGGCATTTTCTGTGGTAAATGGCATCTCGAATGTCGCAAAACGCTCTGCGTTTAATAGTGCTAACTTATCACTGATCCCCATTAAACCAGATAAATCTGCAGGTGTGAGTGTTTGGCAAACCTTAAGCAACGATTGTGTATCGTCCAGTAAAGCCGGTTGACTAAACAACTCAGTCGTAACCGGCGTGGCGTAATCTAGATTTTTGGCTGGAGAAACAACAACTAACATCTACAGATTCCTTAATAATTATTTTGATATTTAACACATGTCACTTTAGTGAGATTTTAACATAAACTATGCTTTGATTTTAGTACTGCTTGCAATACATAACTGATCACCATAGTAATTATTTGTGTAATTACAATCTAATTGAACTTGTTCGTTCTGCGCTTTTGTAACTTTGCGGTTTAAATCCATAGTCACTCTTTGATTGGTTTGTTTATTATTTGATTTCATATTGAATACCCTCAGTAAAATTTTGATGATTACCCTTCTTGGGAAAATTAAGTATCCATGACAAATTAACTTACTGCCAATGAGAAAAAACAATCATATTCATCGCTTTATTCTCATTCAACCCTAGCCATTTTTTGGTGAGCAAGGTAATCTATGCACAATCACATATTCTAAGGATTATTATGTCTAATTTACTTACAGCACTTCGTGCTGTTACTACTGTTGTTGCCGATACCGGCGATGTTGATGCCATCAAAAAATATGAACCAGTTGATGCCACAACTAACCCTTCATTATTATTGAAAGCAGCTGATATTCCGCAATATTCAGTTATGATTGATGATGCGATTGCATGGGCAAAAACACAAAGCAATGACGCTGTACAGCAAGTTGCAGATGCAGCTGATAAGCTAGCAGTGTTAATCGGTAAAGAAATTGTCGCTGTTATCCCCGGTCGTATCTCTACTGAAGTAGACGCGCGTTTATCGTTTGATACTGCAGCGACTGTCGCCAAAGCACAAAAGCTTATCGCTATGTATGCCGACGAAGGGATCAGTAAAGATCGTATATTGATCAAAATGGCATCTACATGGGAAGGTATAAAAGCCGCTGAACAATTAGAGCAACAAGGTATCCAATGTAACCTTACCTTATTATTTTCTTTTGCCCAAGCGCGCGCATGTGCCGAAGCAAATGTATATTTAATTTCACCATTCGTAGGTCGAATTTTAGATTGGTACAAAAAATCCACTGGTCAAGATAGCTTCCCAGGCGCCACCGATCCTGGCGTACAGTCGGTTTCTAAAATCTATAATTACTATAAAGCACATGGCTACAAGACAGTTGTCATGGGTGCTAGCTTCCGTAACACCGACGAGATAATTGAACTTGCAGGTTGTGATCGTTTAACCATTGCTCCTGCACTATTAGAAGAATTAGCTAATACCCAAGGTGAGTTAACCGTTAAATTAAAAGATAACGGTGCGACTACCACTCCACCTGCAGCATTAACTGAAAGTGAATATCGCTGGGATATGAATGAAGATGCAATGGCAACCGAGAAACTAGCCGAAGGTATTCGTAACTTCACCGTTGATCAAATAAAACTTGAAGCATTGTTACAAGCTAAACTTTAATTCACACAAATAGATTGATAAGGATATAACGTTAAATGAGTATTTCTAAAAGTGCACCGTGGAAAACCTTAGCCGAGCTTGCACAAGCCAATCAGCATGCTCATATGCGCGATTGGTTCACTCAAGATCCGACACGTTCAGAAACATTTAATCAATCCGCTTGTGGGATAAATGTAGATTTTTCCAAGAATACGATTACCAATGCTATTTTTGACCAACTAATCGCATTGGCTGACACGGCAGGGGTTCAAGATGCTCGTGCCGCTATGTTTGCCGGTAGCCGTATTAATTACACCGAAGACCGTGCAGTTTTGCACACTGCTTTGCGTAATTTTGGTACGACTCCTGTTCTTGTGGAAGGCCAAGACGTATTACCTCAAGTACAAGCTACCCGCGCTAAAATTAAAGCCTTCACTGCAGCACTCCATGATGGTGTGCACACAGGTTACACCGGTAAAAAAATTACAGATGTGGTGAGTATTGGTATTGGTGGATCATTCTTAGGTCCCAAAATCATGACTGAGGCATTAAAGCCCTATCATCAGCACAAGCTAAATGTACATTTTGTGGCGAATGTAGATGGTTGTCATATTCAAGATGTGCTCGCCGAGCGCGATCCTGAAACAACCTTGGTATTGATGTCATCTAAGTCATTTGGTACCCAAGAAACGAAACAAAATACTCTTACAGCCAAAGCATGGTTCTTAGGTACTGGCGCGCCGAGTGAAGCTGTTGCTCAGCATTTTGCCGCGATTTCATCCAATGTTCCAGCGGCAGTTGAGTTTGGTATGAATCCAGAGCTGGTTTTCCCAATGGATGATTGGGTCGGGGGACGTTATTCTTTGTGGTCAGCCATTGGTATGCCAATTGCGCTAGCCGTCGGTTATGCAAACTTTGAGGCTTTGCTAAAAGGGGCTTATGCAATGGATAGGCATTTCCAAGAAGCCCCGTTAGGCGAAAACCTACCCGTTATTCTTGGCATGTTAGGTGTGTGGTATCGCAACTTCCAAGATGCACAAAGTCATGTTTTATTGCCTTATTATCATTACCTACGCGGCTTTCCTGCTTACGTACAACAACTTGATATGGAATCGAACGGTAAGCGTAACGTGGCTGATGGAAGCGCAGTAGATTACGCGACAGGCCCAATAATCTTTGGTTCAGAAGGGACTAATGGTCAGCATTCGTTCCATCAATTAATCCATCAAGGTGATACGATCATTCCAGCTGATTTTATTTTGCCCTTGAACGTACCCAAACAAGATGACACGCATCATGCGATGTTAGCGTCTAATTGTTTTGGTCAAACTCAAGCTCTAATGCAAGGCAAAACCTTTGCTGAATGCCGAGCCGAATTGCCCGATGCATTAACTGACGCAGAAAAAGATACCTTAGCCGCGCACAAAGTCATGCCAGGTAATAAACCTTCAAACACTATTACCTTTGACCAACTTGACCCATTTACATTAGGGGCGATGGTGGCGTTGTATGAGCACAAAGTATTTGTACAAGGCGTAGTTTGGGGCGTTAACAGCTTTGACCAATGGGGAGTCGAGCTAGGTAAAGTACTAGGTAATCAAGTACTTGATGCGATCCATAGCGGTGAAATGCATGCATCTATGGACAGTTCGACGCAAGCATTAATTAACCAGTTTAGAGCGGCGTTAAAGCAGGATTAATATCAGTCAACAAGCTCTTAAAACACTAACAAAATTGGCTACGGATAGCCGTGGTTTTATTATTTATAGGTTCATTATATATTTTTTTTATAGTTGGATAGACCAAAAATGTCTATCCATTTATTGGATAATTGCCGATTAATAATAAATACTGAATATGTCATGAAACTTTCATGACTTAGTCAATGAAATGTCATGTAACTTTTCTAAGTTCTATGGGTAAATCACATAAGGAAATTTACCCATGCCATTTGAATACTTCAGTAACAATGAAGCTTACAATGAAAGTTACAATGATCGTAACATTACTCGGATGTCTCAAAGTTCGGCATCATACAAGGAGGTTCTCATGGAAGAATCAATCATGTTAGAAAGTGAACATCATTCAAATAAAGCCAAGCGAAAAAGTAAAAAACGTAAATGGCGTGAAATTGAAGCCATTAAAGAAGAAAATCGCCTGCGCAAAGAGCTCAACGCGCTTGATTATGATTACGATTTTTCAGACGAAGGCTATTAATTAAAAAGGTTATAATAAAAAGGGTAGATACTAAAGTATTTACCCTTTTTTAGTTGTTGTTTATATGTTCTTTTATATAAGTTCATTATTGGTCGTTATTGGTGGTTACACTTGCCAATCAATCGGCGTTAAGCCTTTTTTAACCAGCCACTCATTAGCATGTAAAAAATGGTGACAACCAATAAAGCCCCGATGTGCTGATAAAGGTGAAGGGTGCGGTGCCTTTAAAATTAAATGATGTTTACAATCTATTTGACGAATTTGTTTAGCAAATTTCTGCGCGTGCGCTCCCCACAGCATAAAAACGACATTCGGTTGCGCTTGGGCTACTGTCTCCAAAATCTTAGTCGTCAATGTTTGCCAACCAATATTAGCATGCGAATGAGCTTGGCCTTTAGTAACAGTTAACACCGTATTTAATAACAACACACCTTGCTGCGCCCAAGACTCAAGACAGCCATGCTCCGGTATGCTAAATCCAGGAATACTAGTGGCTAACTCTTTATAAATGTTTTTAAGTGATGGTGGAATTGTAACCCCATTGGGTACGGAGAAACTTAAGCCGTGAGCTTGTCCTTCTCCGTGATAGGGATCTTGGCCCAAAATGACCACTTTGACATTGTCTAGCGCACATTGCTCTAGTGCATTGAAGACCAGATCCTCTGGAGGATACACTGCTTCATCACTTGCGCGCTTAGCCGCTAACTGACTTTGAATATCCTTATAATATGCTGCTTCCTGCTGGTCTTGTAAAAACGTATCCCAACTGGCCATAGAACCTCTATTTAGCAATAAAACTCCGACCGGCTCAAGAACTATTTCTTGAGCAAATCAAACATATGTTGCTTAATTATGGCATAGTCTGCTGGTTTTTCTACTGCGAATGAATTTTTACCTGCCACATCTGCTAAAGCTTGAGGTAGAGCAAGGGGTTCACCCAAAATATTTTCTACTGATTCACGGAATTTAGCCGGATGGGCTGTACCTAAAAACAACCCCGTTTCTCCGTCTTGCAATGACTTACATAGACTGCGATATGCCAGAGCAGCATGCGGCTCACTGGTATACCCTAGCGCTTGTAATTGTTTCATTGCCATTTGCGTGCAATCTTCATCAATTGCCATACCGGTCAGGATATCTTTATCGATGATACCTTTTTCGATCATTGCCTCAATGCGTGGCCAGTTATTTGGCCGGCTCACATCCATTGCATTCGATAACGTTGCTATGGTGTCTTTAGGCGACCACTCACCTTCTTCAAGGTAACGTGGCACGGTATCATTAAGATTCGTTGCAGCGATAAAGCGTTTAATCGGTAAACCAAGTGCTTTAGCAATAAGGCCTGCCGTTAAGTTACCAAAATTACCACTTGGCACTGAAATAACCAGTTCTTTACGCGCTTGTTCATCAAGCTGCGAATACGCTTCGAAGTAGTAACACACTTGCGCAAGCAAACGTGAAATATTGATTGAGTTAGCGGAGTTTAAGTGTAACTCATTACGCATTTGCTCATCATCAAAGGCATCTTTAACCATCGCCTGACACGCATCAAAATCACCGTCCACAGCAACGGTATGGATATTGCCACCTAATGTCGTGAAAAGCTTTTCTTGTAACGGGGAGATCTTACCTTTAGGAAATAAAATCACTACATTGATGTTATCGATACCATGGAATGCATGAGCAACAGCAGCACCAGTATCACCCGATGTCGCAGTTAAAATCGTCACTGGCGCACCTTGCGAGATATCAGTCAAACACTGCGCCATAAAACGGCCACCAAAGTCTTTGAATGCTAGTGTCGGCCCATGAAACAACTCTAGTGTGTGAATATGTTCACTGACTTGTGTAACCGGTGCAGGGAATGTAAACGCATTATCAATTAACTCACCTAATTGTTCAGGAGTGAACTCATCACCAATCAAATGACCTAAAATCACTTTACTGCGCTCGGCTAACGGTAGTGCTAAGACACTATCTAGATCCGCAAGCGGCTCAAGGCTTTCAACAAAGAACAACCCTTGTTGACGACCTAGACCGGTTTTGACGGCTTCTTTAAAACTCACTTGTTGTGTACTGTCTTTCAAATTCACCAAATGCATGGTTATTCCTTTCGCTTTCAATTTCAGTTTCAATTGTAATATGTTGTGTAATTTAGACTAACCGTGTGCCTTGTGTATCAATTTTACATACGTGGGCAAAGCCATCTTCATTTTGAATATATTCTTGTGCTAAATAATCAGCAATCGTCTGTGCTTGTTCTTGGGTTTTGCATGCTGCAAAGACAGTTGGGCCTGAACCGGAGATCCCAAAACCAATTGCCCCTTGCGCCATGGCAAACTCGCGACTTTGCGCGAAATGCGGTAACAACACCTGACGGTGTTCTTCAGCTAGTACATCAAAAAACACTTGGCTAGCTAATGCTTCATTTTGAGTATGGCTGGCATGAATGAAATTAGCCAATTGACGACCAAACGCTAATGTAGTCGCCATATCAAATTGCTTAGGTAAAATCTCACGCGCAGCTGCTGTTGATACACTAATACCAGAATAACACATCGCCCAATACCAGTTTTCAAATACCGGTACCTGTTCACAAATTGGATTCTGTAGCCCTGTCATTAGTGTCATGCCACCAAATAACGCAGGGGCAACATTGTCATAATGGACGCTACCACTGATCTCACCTTCACATTCCCCCATCATAAATAACAGTTCATTGTTATCAAATGGATAATCATAAAAGGCATTTAACGCATAAAATGCAGCCACAATAGAACTGGCACTAGAGCCTAAACCACTGCCTATCGGAAGTGCTTTTTCAAGTGCCATTTTACACGGTTTCAAATCAACGCCTTTAAGCGTTAATGCGGTATTAAAAAACTCGTAACAAGCAAAAACAATGTTGTTTTCCATGCCTGCTGGCAAACGATCGGCAAAGCGACCTGTGCTGTCTAATGTAAACGAATCAGCCGATTCGATAGACACTTTATCACCTAACAAGGTGCCATCGACAGGCGCAAGCCCTGCTCCTAATACATCAAAGCCAACACTAACATTACCAATTGAGGCCGGAGCAAATGCGGTTAATTTCATAATTCTTGAGTCCAAGCTAAGGTTCTTAATACATCGGCAAATACACCAGCAGCCGTAACCGTTGCACCCGCACCGTAACCACGAATAACAAACGGGATTGGGCTGTAGTAATCCGAATGAATCGCGAGTGCATTTTCACCGTCTTTTACCGCGGCTAATGGATGCGTCGCAGGACAGGATTGAATGGCAACCTTGCATTTACCCTGATTGATTTGACCTACATAGCGAAGTACTTCGCCTTTTGCTTGTGC
>Ga0222715_10000088_pt1 | contig 94612 bp, 90 predicted proteins | sample C33_9DmetaG_FD_165056 | JGI IMG/M metagenome (GOLD analysis project Ga0222715, IMG submission 165056) | Estuarine water microbial communities from San Francisco Bay, California, United States - C33_9D | ecosystem: Environmental > Aquatic > Marine > Unclassified | place: USA: California...
TACGGTTTGTTCTGCACTTCTTTTATTTGTCATCATCGTTTCCTCTTCGGTTAACGATGAACGAAAACTATCTCTTAGGCAATTAGGCTAATTGGTCCACATGGGGCTGACGGGGTACATTATATTAGCAGGATAGAAATGAATTATTATTAATGGTGCCCTGAGCAGGAGTCGAACCTGCGACCTACCGCTTAGGAGGCGGTTGCTCTATCCACTGAGCTACCAGGGCATTCTACTTAAAAACAATATCTTACAAATTCAGCATTGTCTAGGTAGAAAATAACAGAAGTATATCAAGGCAAACAAATGTCATGTCTTAATTATCAAATATTGATTTAAATTCTATGCCGAGTTTTCTGCAGAAATTTGTTCTAACTTGTTAGTATGAAATACTGCATGAAACGTTATGTTTTTATATTAAAATAATTAATTGTTTTTAGAGATGCTTCTTTCTATACGTTCCAATTTTTCTTCTATTAATCTGATCGAATTTGTAAGTGAATTTAGAGTTGTTGAAAGCAGATTTAATTCATGTTTCAAATTAAAATCAATTTCTCTTTTTCCCTCTTCATTATGAGTATTATTTATTTTTCTGTTATTGTTATTCTTTTGCTTTTCAACGTTACTTTTACCCTTAATAGCAGGGCTAATTTTTTCATTTTCGTGCACTTGTTTAATTTCTTCCGAACTTGGACTCGCTTCAAAAACCAGGTAATCCATTATTTTATTTTTTTGTTCAATGTTGTTTTTATCAAAAATCATGCCTACGATATATTTATGAGTACCTAGATGATGGTGGTGAATTGGTTTAGCATTTATCTCAATTAGTTCGTTATCCAGATAAGGTAACTTAAATTTCAGAATGAGGGTCAGGTTTTTTAATGCATGGTAATTTGCGTTTTTTTCATATAGCAGTGAGTCTTCTTTGCCACGGTAGATAATTTGAGCACCATCGGGAGATAGGTCAGAAATGATCGTTGGAAATTCATTTCCAGATGATGATGAAACAATAGCATTAATATTTGTTTTTAATCGCGGATACTGGCGACGGTTTTCAAAACTTTGTTCTTTCATAGTTTATTTCGTTGGTTAGTAAACCTTGCTAAATCATCGAAAAATTGTTTTAAATCAATCAAAATGTAAAAATTTGTTCTAGAATATGAACTAAATGATTATATGACATATTTTAAATGATATATGGATATTACCAGTTATCTTAAATTAATGGTTGACCATGATGCCTCTGACTTGTTTTTTAGTGTCGGAGCACCGGTTAATGTTAAAATAGAGGGACATACAAAGAATATAGGAGATAAGCCATTATCTTCTGAAGATGCACGGTCCCTTGCCTATTCAATTATGAATGATGAACAAGTGTCTTCCTTTGAAGGCAATCTTGAATTGAATATGGCCATTTCTATGTCCGATCTTGGGCGTTTTAGAGTTAACGTTTATCGACAACGTGGTGAGACAGGGATGGTTATACGCTATATCAAGAATAAAATACCATCAATTGAATCCTTAGGATTGCCCCAAATTCTTAAAAAAATAATATTAGAGAAACAAGGGCTTATACTCGTTGTTGGCGCAACAGGCTCCGGTAAATCAACCACCTTGGCATCAATGATTGATTATCGTAATGCGAATAAACATGGTCATATACTAACTATTGAAGACCCAATAGAATTTGTTTATGAGCATAAAAAGTCGGTCGTTGACCAGCGAGAAGTTGGATTGGATACACGTTCGTATGGTGATGCATTGAAAAATGCATTACGTGAAGCACCTGATGTTATTGTTGTGGGTGAAATTCGTGATAGAGAAACTATGCGACATGCTATTCACTTTGCTGAAACGGGACATATTTGTTTATCGACATTACATGCCAATAATGCAAGTCAGACAATGGAACGTGTGATCAACTTTTTCCCTGACACTGCTCACCATGGATTGTTGATGGATTTATCACAACACTTGAAAGCTATAATTTCACAACGATTGATACCTGGCATTGATGTTAAGCGCGTACCGGCAGTTGAAATTATGATTAATACTCCTTACATATCAGAACTTATTGCAGATTCAAGAATAGAGGAAATTAAAGATGCGATGCTGAAAGCAGAACTTGATGGTATGCAGACCTTTGATAGTTCTCTCTACAAATTATATAAAGAATCTAAAATTAGTATGGAAAGCGCGCTAAAGTATGCCGATTCGCATAACAATCTACGTTTAAAACTTCGTTTGGAAAGCCCGGAGAATTTTTCTGGTGAAGATGATTTAGAAATAAAAGAAGATGAAAAGAATATGCCAGGATTTAATATAAATAAATAAGTTCCAGTTATACCGCTGTATACATAAGAGTCTAATTAGTTAAAGTTATTGTCATATAGTATTGAGTGTTCTCTTGATAGCGAGACTTTAATTACAACTACTTATCTTATTAATATGCTCTTGTGTAATCTTGTGATTTATATTTTGCCCATTTAAATATTGTGCTTCAAGGGTGTAGGCGAGGGCTTCCAGTTCATTCTTGCACTCTACGTTCTGATCTATATTGTCTTGATACTGGAGATAATGCACTAATTCATGCAACAAGATAGCCTTGCCTTCTTCTGTTTTTAAATCCAGAGAATCCAGCATATAAATGGTTTGATCATTGAAATTATACAAGCCTAAAATATTGAGCTTTTCAGCATCTACATTGCCCGGTAATTCTTTACCGAAAGCAACTTCAGCAATGATATGTGGGTTAGCAAACACAAGTTCTGGTAATTTGTCTGCATCATGTTTAAAACTGGTGTGATTATTAATCCAGGTGACCAGACCTCCCATTAAATCTTCAACTGTATTGAAGGAACTCAACTCCAGATCTGTATTGGCATATACTTGCATTTGCTCAATTTCTGACAATGGTTCGGTCATGCCAAGATAGTTCGGAACATCTGCTGTCGCCGCCTGGGATAAGAGACTTGCGGTTAAAACCATTATGGTAATGACATTAGCACGAGAGGGGCCTTTAACACGCTTAACACCTTCAATAAAATCTGCACGGCTATCTTGCTTGATACAGTAATTATTATTATTCGCGTAATCAGTCAGATGTTTATAGGTTTGTGGGTCATTTTCTTTCAGGCCGCGTTCATAGATCAGGGTTTTTTTCCCATCAATAATGCAGGGGTGAACCATGAATCTTTTTCTAACTTTATCTGAGGATGCTATTTTCTTGCTCATTTTTTAACCTGACAATAATTATGAAAAACTAGCCTTTTAATTAAGCTGCTTATATCTTTAAGTATAGTAACAAAACGGATGATTATCATGAGCGTTATTTAAATATAACCAAATCACTTTTTTATTAAATCTGATACTATTTTGCATTTTGTGAACAACAATGTATTCAGAACCAGAGATTCTGGGGTGCTGAAAAGTTAATTCCCATTAATTCAAAACGTAGCGGTGAAAACATCACGAATCATATATTCGTTTTTACTGCCTATCGGAGGGTATTCTGTAAACTATTTGGTTTCGTCATCGCTTCATTAACAAACAATATTTAAAGCATTATGTTATTGATTTTAGTCAATTGTGTTTGACACGTTAATATTTAATAAACGTTAGCAGGCATCTAGAAAAATAAATTAAAATTAATCTCAGATTAGCAAAAGTTAGAATCTTAAGGGATATCAAAATGTCAAACGTTACAATTAGTCAACAAGAGTTAAAGCTGTTATGTCCTGAAACAGGGATAGAGTTTATTTTTGTAGAAGGAGGAGAATATCATATGGGCGATGTGTGGGGTGATACTGATGAAAGAGCCTTGCCAGTACATCAAGTATTCGTTTCCGATTTCTTATTAGGTAAAACAGCCGTCACACAATTGCAATGGCATGCTGTGATGGGAGAAAATCCAGTAGCAGGTGAAGGGAATGATTTTGTTAATGACCACATGCCTGTTGTTAAGGTTAGCTGGGATCAGGTTCGGTTGTTCATTGAGCGACTAAATGAACTTACAGGCAGGCAATATCGATTACCGAGTGAAGCAGAGTGGGAATATGCGGCACGTGATAAAGGTCAGCAAATAAAATGGGCTGGCACTAATGATCTGGCATCTGTTGCACAGTACTCCTGGTATAATGATATCAGTGGTCGTCAAATATTTGCTGTCGGTAAAAAGCTACCCAATGCTCTAGGTTTCTATGACATGAGCGGCAGTGTGCATGAATGGTGTGAGGATATTTGGCATGATAATTTTGATGGCGCACCTTGCGACGGGAGTGCATGGCTCGGTGAAGATCAGCCGCGGCGGGTGATGAAAGGTGGCAGTTGGTGTGAATCGCCAATTGGGACGAGTGTTGTAAGACGAAATCGCCAGGCGCAAGACAGGGGAACATTGTTTTGTGGTTTCCGGCTTGCTCAGAATGTATAAGACTTTTTAATATATTTACTGCCTAAGCAGCTTCTATGATTGTTCAATGTTAGATACGCATAATTACTTGTAAGAACGAATATGACATTAGATAAATAAAATAACACTTCACCGACTAGCCCAAAGCATCAAGTGGTTTATAAGTTTATTGTTTTATCCTTATTGGGGCATAATTATTCTTTCATGTATTGGGGCTTTTCTGTCAATACGTTTTGGTGATGAATTAATGGATGTAATGCATCACAGAGAACGTGAGTTTTTCATAAACACAATTTTAAATATGAAATCTTGTTGCTTGTTTTTTTTATTCTAGTGGTCATGGGATACTATGAACTTGCCTCTGCACTTAATGTTCAGGTTAACGGCCTCCATTAATCTGAATAAATTTCCCGCGCTTTTCAAGCAATAGACAATCTGAACCTGCTTGTTTATCCAGGAGTGTCTTTTAGAAAAAGGCTATTAATAATATCCATTGCAGTTTAATTCATAGATAACTATGCTCATCAATATCCTTGATTCGCCCAGTGATAGCTTACCAATACTTATGAATAACAGGTTTATAAAATGAAAGATTTCTCAGAACTAAAAAATTACTTATTTAATAGTCTTCATCAATTTACACAAAGTGTTAATGATTATTTGCCCAATTTGTTTGGGGCAATCATGCTGTTGATTATTGGTTTGATTGTTGCCTGGTTGGCTAAATGGCTGATCAAAAGATTGGGCGATGTTATTGATCGTATTATCCAGTTAATGGGTATTGGTTCAGTTCAACTCAGACTGAAATGGTCGATAACCGATATTCTTGGTTGGTTGGCCTATTGGGTCATTATTTTGCTTTTCGTTCGTGCAGCATTAGATAGTCTAAATCTCCCTTCATTAGTTGATATGTTGGGAAGATTATTTACATTTCTGCCTAACATATTCATTGCTGCTTTAATAATTGTTGGTGGGACACTGTTTGCGAATGGCATCCGCGACCGCATAAATTCAAATGGTGCAGATATTGGTTTACAACAATCAGAAGTTCTGGCTGGAGTTGTGCGATTTTCCATAATAATTTTATCGGTAATTGTGGGGCTCGCTCAGATTGGGCTGGATGTTGGTTTACTTGAACAGATACTGACGATTTTAATAGCAGCAATGGCAGGCTCTATTGCACTTGCTTTTGGTTTAGGTGCAGGTTCAACCGTCTCAAATATAATCTCTTCAAAGTATGTTCGGAAAAATTATCAGGTGGGACAACGTATTCGTATCCAAAAAATGGAGGGGCGTGTACTGGAAATACTCCCCGGTGGTGTAATGCTTGATACTAAATCAGGCCGAACCTTTATACCGGCAAAAATGTTTAATGAAGAAGCGTCAATATTGCTAGATAACGAGAATATTGATGAGCATTAATAAGATAGCCCTATATGTGTTAACTGAACACCCAATGGATGCTGCGAGATCTCTGGAACAATTTGAACCAGAACAACTTGCAGATTATCTGGATGCTTTACCGATAAACACAGTTGCAGAAATATTGAAATTCATGGTGCCATCAATTGCTGTTGGTGCGCTGAAAGGTATGCCCGTAGATAAATCTTCCAAAATTGTTACGCAGTTAGGAGTGGAGCGTGGTGCATTATTATTGCAAAGGATGAACGGCAGTATCAGGCTTAACTTTATCAGTCGTATGTCTCCGGTATTTGCCAATATGATGCGATTGGTATTGCGTTATCCGGTAGGCACTGTTGGTCAGGCAATGAATCCAAATGTACTAACAGTGCAGGAAGATCTGAGTGTTGGAGAAGTGATGCGCATTATAAAGAATTCAGCAGAACTTCTACACAATGATATTTATATTATTGACAATAAACAGCATCTGACAGGTCAGGTTCCTGTGCGACAATTATTGGTATCCAGTACTGATTTGAAGATGAAAAAAATAATGAAGATGCCAACACATAGTTTGTCTGCAAGAGCCAGTGTGAAAAGTATCAAAACGATACCGAATTGGAATAATCACGATAATTATCCTGTCGTCGATCGACAAGGCATATTTCTCGGCGTGATGGATCGTGCAGCATTGAATAAAGCAATGAATATTAGCAATGAAGATCGCACGGAACCTGAATTGTCAGGCACAGCTATTGAGGTTGCAGAAATATTCTGGGATGCCTGTGCCAATATGATCGTACCCAATCAGACATTACCTAACAGGGATAAGAAACATGAGTGAATCAAGTCATTTAATAGACAATCAGTTATATCAGGTATTGTTTAATAAATATCCTACGGAGGCTGTACGTCAGTTGGAGCAGCTTGATACTAACGATGTTGGAAAAATATTAAACGATTTGCCTGTATCGAGGACGCTTAAGATATGGGAACGGATTTCTCCACAATTGGCAGCAAGAATACTGGAGGAATTACCGGATAGCTACGCTGCTGAATTAATGCAGAAAATTGAGCCTAATCGAGGGGCCAGTATCTTACTGGCCATTACCGATTTGGATCGGCGTGAACAAATCATTGCAGCGACTGACCAACATGCAGCAAAAGATCTGAAACGTGCATTAGCTTATGAACGGGATTCAGCCGGCGCTTTAATGGAAGCCCGGGTTATGTATTTTCGCCCTGACGCATTGGTTTCAGAGGTTATCAATGTGCTCAAGTCGAGACCCAGACGTGCTTATAGAAAACTTTATACGGTCGATGAAAACAATCATTTACTGGGCATGGTTGATATTGAAGATCTGGCTTTATCAGATCATGATAATACTTTGTCCCAGCTTGAAAGCACCCCTCCAGCCGTCGTTAGTGTCATGGCACCAAAAGATGAATTGATCTCGATTTTTGAAAGCCATAAGGTCACTGATCTACCGGTTGTTGATTTTGAAAACAGGTTTGTCGGGGTAGTGCGATATCATACGATGTTGGAAGCTGCGTTGGAGGACAATAGTGCTGATCTTCAAACAATGGTTGGTGTGAGTAGAGATGAACGCGCTCTGTCGCCGGCCTCTTTTGCTTTTAAAAAACGACAGCCCTGGCTGCAAATCAATTTATTAACAGCCTTCATGGCCGCTGCAGTAGTCGGAATTTTCCAAAATACGATAGAGACCTATTCAATGTTAGCTGTTTTGTTACCTGTTGTTGCCGGGCAATCAGGTAATACTGGCGCTCAGGCACTGGCAGTTACTTTACGTGGTCTCGCTCTAAAAGAAATTTACCCGCGCATGTGGACAAGAGTGATGTTTAAAGAATGCAAAGCGGCTCTATGGAATGGTATTGCTGTGGCTACTACTACCGCAATTGCCGTTTATTTTTGGAGTGATTCTGATGGACTGACGTTTATAATTTTTATATCGATGATCGTGTCCATGGTTATAGCAGGTGTTGCTGGTGCAGTGATTCCGATGATGTTAACCGTCTCAGGTCAGGATCCAGCTCAATCCTCGACTATATTTTTGACCACCATTACTGATATTGCCGGTTTTTTCAGTTTTCTTGGTATTGCAACATTATTTATTACTATGTTGTAAAAGGATGCTCTATATCTGCGACTATGATAATGGAATTTATCTGATAAGATTCGTGTTTGATAATTTATGATTTATATAAATCGCAATAAAGCATCCATAAAATTAATTCTAAAAAGGTGTATGAATGAAGTTAAGTCCGATCATTCTTGCTGGCGGCGGCGGCACTCGTTTATGGCCGTTATCAAGAGAACATTATCCTAAACAATTCCTGTCGTTATTTGGAGATAATACCTTACTTCAAAACACACTGTTAAGGCTCGATGGTTTAAGTACATCGGTAGCAGTTTCAGATCCGGTTATTATTTGTAATGAAGTGCATCGCTTCCTTGTGGCTGGCCAGACAACAGAAATCTCCAGAAATATAAGTAGTTTTATTCTTGAACCCATCGGCCGCAATACAGCACCGGCATTAACTATCGCTGCATTACAGCAAGTCACGAATAATGATGATGCAGTCATGATTATGATGCCAGCCGACCACAGCGTTAAAGATATTGCATCATTTCAACAGGCGATAGCTGCTGGAGTTGAAATAGCATTGGATAATAAGTTGGTAACCTTTGGTATTAAACCGAATTCACCCGAAACGGGTTATGGTTATATTCATGTTACTGATCAAATCCAAACTAGTCATGATCATGCCATTCATAGAATTGGCGGATTTAAAGAAAAACCAAATAAGGATGTTGCCGAAGACTATCTCAAATCGGGTGATTACCTTTGGAATAGCGGCGTTTTTATGATGAAAGCGACCGTATGGTTGGAAAAAATAAAGGAATTCCAGCCTGCTATCTCCCAAGCATGTATAGATGCTTTTAATAAAGGTGATGTGGATGGCATGTTTTACCGGCTTGATGAAACCTCATTTAGTAATTGTCCCGATGATTCTATCGATTATGCCGTAATGGAAAAATTGGCACAGATTAATGATGAGCAGCTTGCGGTGATTCCAATCGATGTGGGTTGGTCTGATGTCGGAGCATGGGCGTCTGTTTGGGAAATAAGCGATAAAGACAGTAATGATAATGTGATTGAGGGAGATGTGATTGCTGAAGACACCAATCACTGTTTCATCAAGAGTGAACGAGGACTGGTCGTTACTATTGGTTGTCGGGATATGGTGATAGTGGATAGCGATGATGCAATCATGATCGCTGATAAAAGTAAAACTCAAGATGTGAAAAAGATCGTTGATCGCCTGAATAAAGAGAAACGAAGTGAATCATTATTACATCGCAAGGTCTATAGACCATGGGGCAGTTATGACTCAGTTGATGTCGGTGACAATTTTCAGGTTAAACGTTTAACTGTTAATCCGGGTAAAAAATTATCACTACAATTACATCACCACCGAGCCGAACATTGGGTTGTGGTGAAGGGGACTGCCACGATAACCCGTGGTGATGAAGTTTATGATATGCATGAAAATGAATCGAGCTATATCCCGGTAGGTATGAAGCATCGGCTTGAGAATGCTACAGATGAATTGCTGGAAATTATTGAAGTGCAATCAGGAAACTATTTAGGTGAAGATGATATTGTTCGGTTCGATGATGATTTTGGACGTAGTTAGATTATTTATTAAAGTTATAATTAATTATGCATGATACCTTGCCGCTTCTAGATAAGATGGGATTTCCTGAAATCAGGAGAGGAGATCTACAAACATTACAAATCAATATAGGTTTGAAATGTAATCAGCAATGTTTTCATTGTCATGTAAATTCAAGCCCCAAAAGAACAGAAAAGATGTCAATAGATACTCTTGAACTGGTCAAAACATTTCTTGTCTCAAAAAATATAGAAACTCTGGATATAACGGGCGGTGCACCTGAACTCCATTCTGAATTTAGGAACCTGGTAAGCTTCGCCAGGGAAAACAATATTCATGTTATTGATCGATGTAACCTGACTGTTCTGGAAGAGCCCGGCATGGATGATCTCGCACAATTCCTTGCATCTAATAATGTTGAAGTTATTGCTTCTTTACCCTGTTACGAATCAGATAATGTTGATAAGCAACGTGGGGCAGGGGTATTTGAGAAAAGTATCAGGGGTCTAGAGAAATTAAATAAAGAGGGTTATGGCACGACTGATTCAGACCTGATTCTGAACCTGGTGTTTAATCCACAAGGGCCGGCTTTACCACCATCGCAAGAGAATCTGGAAAAAGCGTATAAAAAAGAATTATCAGAAAGATACGGTATTCAATTCAATCAGCTTTACACTCTTTGCAATATGCCTATTAAACGTTTCGGTAGTACGCTTATCTCTAATGACCAATTAAATGATTACATGACATTGTTAAAACAGTCACACCGGGATGAAAATCTGGAAAATGTCATGTGCCGACATTTACTCAGTATTGATTGGCAAGGCTATGTTTACGATTGTGATTTTAATCAAATGCTTAATCTGAATTTGAGTGACGATAAAAGCCGTGTACATCTTTCCGAATTAATTGATACAGATGTTGATGGAAAACTTATTGCTGTACGTGATCATTGCTATGGTTGTACAGCAGGCCAGGGAAGTAGTTGTGGTGGTGCATTACAAGCGTGAAATCTCTGGCGATTGCATCTGCATAAAACTATCATTACACAGTGACCTCGCGTGAAAAGTGAAGCTTATAAAATATCTATTATTATCCCCACCTTAAATGAACAAGATTCAATTATAAATTGTTTAAATCGGCTACAACTATTAAGACAATTAGCGCATGAGGTTGTGCTTGTAGATGGCGGTAGTAATGATAATACAGTTTTATTAAGTAATTCATTGTGTGACAAAATAATCACTTCGGAAAAATCACGGTCAATTCAAATGAATACCGGCGCCAGGTTAGCATCAGGGCATTGTTTTCTATTCCTGCATGCAGATACAGTTTTGCCAGATAATATTCACGAACTTCTTTCAAAAATTCACAATATAGAGAATAAATGGGGCCGATTTGATATTCGCTTGTCTGGTCATCATTGGTTATTTCGTGTGATTGAAAAATGTATGAATATTCGATCGAGACTAACGGGAGTTGTTACTGGAGACCAGACACTGTTTGTCGGTAGAGAATTATTTTACAAGGTGGGTGCTTATCCTGAAATTGCATTAATGGAAGATATTGCCATATCAAGTCGCTTGTTGAATTATTCAAGACCTGTGTGTATTGCTGAAACAGTTACCAGTTCCAGTCGTCGCTGGGAAAAGAACGGGATTATCAAGACTATTATAAAGATGTGGTCATTACGCCTGCTCTATTTCTTTCGTTATGACACGAACAGACTGGCAAGACTCTATGAGTAACAGCAATTCAAGTAGCGCATTACTGATTTTTACCAAAGCACCTGTATTAGGTGAGGTTAAGACTCGTTTAATTCCGGGCATAGGTGCTCGGCGTGCCTTGTCGATCTATAAAGAATTATTAACAAAAACATTACTGACCGCCAGAAAAGCCGGTTTTTCTACAATTCAGGTTTGGGTTAGTGGTGATATAGAACATTGTTATTTCGTCAATTTAAAAAACCGTTATTCAATACAATTGAAACAACAAAGTGGAAAAGATTTAGGACAACGTATGTCCAATGCATTTGATATAACCTTGAGCCGTTATTCTAGTGCTGTATTAATAGGCTGCGATTGCCCTTCTTTAGAATATTCTGATTTGAGTGAAGCAAAAAAGCATCTTGAAAATAACGCCGATGTCGTTTTAGGCCCCGCTGTTGATGGAGGTTATTATCTTATTGGCTTGAATAAAAATGATAAGCAGCTTTTTGCCGATATAAAATGGGGTCGAGATAGCGTCTTCAATGATACCTGCGCTAATATAGATTCCCTGAACTGGAAAATGAAACTACTAAGCAGACGCTGGGATGTGGATCGCATTATCGATCTATTACCGTACTACAGGACTATGCGCACAGCTTCAGTATTGAATTAAGCAGTTGGCACAAAGCTTAATTCAACAGTCTTGCGAACCGGGTTCAGGAATTCTATACGGCATTGATCTGCCGTCTTTTCGAGAGTTTTAAAATTGACACTCCCATCGTTAGAAGAAGCCTTTATTGAGTAATCACCCGTAACAGGGTGAAAAAATTTAATAGTGATATCTTTATAACTGGTATCCGTAACTGAAGTGATATTGCGACAATTTAAAATTGAGATTGAATCAAATAATTGCAAATTAACAAAGGTATTTTTTTCTTTTCCAAAGCCAGGTTGTGAGTGGATTACAATCTCGCTATCACCACTGATACGTACGTCTTTTACAAATGACAAAATAGTATCTTCACCGTCAATCTCAATGGAATATTCTCTGGGTTTATAAAAAATAGTTTTGGCGATTATGAAAATTATAACTGTGGAAACAATTGAAAAAACAAGAGCAAAAAAAATGGCAAATAATATAAATGACAGCACAGCAACGACAAATGAAATAGCTACCGCGCCGATGGCAATTTCTTTACCACCTATCCAATCAATAATCATCTGGATCGACCCTTCAAAAGACATTCCCGGTCGGTAAATTCTGGCTAAACTATCTTTGATACGTTTCATATCAACACTCCTTTTAGAATTTCGAATTAGAGCTTAAATGTTTTGACAGTGTCTTAATTATCAATATATTAACTTTTTTATATAGTCAAATAAGGTGTTTTTATAACAATATTAGTGATTTTTATTATGAAACGACGATATATTGATAATAATCAGTCCGTATTCAGTGAGTATAGCCCTATCAGCATTAACTGGCGGCAATTCATTGCATCTACAGGGTTTATTCTTTAATCTTCGCAACCTCAACGAATCAGGAGAGGTGTCCGAGTGGTTTAAGGAGCACGCCTGGAAAGTGTGTATACGTTAATAGCGTATCGAGGGTTCGAATCCCTCTCTCTCCGCCAATCATTAAAAAAGCCGACTATAGAGTCGGCTTTTTTATCAGCTTATTCTGCTACAGGTTCTGGTTCAACTACACGAACATTCATCTCTACGCGTTCAAACGGATTATCACGAGCATCGCGTTTTTGTGAAACAATTTTGTCGACGATATCCATGCCTTTAATCACTTCGCCAAAGACAGTATATTTACCATCAAGAAAATTGGAGTCCTGAACAACAATAAAAAATTGTGAGCCAGCGCTATCGGGGTCTTGCGAACGTGCCATCGAGAGGATTCCTCTTTTATGTGGACGATTACTAAATTCAGCTTTGACGCTATAGTCTGGCCCGCCGGTACCGTAGAGTGATTTATTTGTTCCTTTAGTATTTGGGTCGCCACCTTGAATCATGAATCCGGGTATCACACGATGGAAGATTGTACCGTCATAAAATCCGGATTTAGCCAGGGTTAAAAAGTTTTCAATATGATTGGGTGCGACATCAGGGAAAAAACGTAGTTCAATATCACCGAATTTAGTTTCAATTACAGCTGTTGGTGTGGTCTCATCGGCTATAGCAATATGAGATATCAGTAACAATAAAATACTGATACTAAAATGGGAAATATTTTTTAAGTTAAAAATGTTAATAGACACAGACATGCTCCAAACTATGCGTTAATAAAATTGTTCTTGAATACCAAGACTATATAGAAGTGTTTTTAGTTCCAATGATTAAATTTTATAGTAAACATTATGTAATGTCACAATAGTCAATACGAATTATCATAAGCACCATGCAAGATTTAGAAGAATTACTTTCGATAGACCGGAATTCAATCTGGCATCCGTATAGTGCCATGTCGTCTGACTTGCCGGTTTATCATGTTGAATCTGCCCATGGTGTAAGATTAAAACTGTCCAGTGGGCAAGAATTGATCGATGGTATGTCTTCCTGGTGGAGTGTCATCCATGGTTATAACCATCCGCAAATGAATCAGGCTCTAGAGCAACAACTCAAGAGCATGGGGCACGTTATGTTCGGTGGTCTGACTCATACCCCCGCAATAGAACTGACTAAAAAGCTTCTTTCCATCACTCCCGAACCATTAAACGCGGTTTTCTATTCTGATTCCGGTTCTGTTGCGGTAGATGTCGCGATGAAAATGGCGATTCAATATTGTCATGCCAAGGGGGAACCCAAACGCAAACGGTTTATTAGCCTACGTTCCGGTTATCACGGCGACACCTTTGGTGCGATGTCGGTTTGTGATCCTGATACAGGTATGCACAGTCTGTTTGCCGGCGTGTTACCCGAACAGATTTTTGTTGAACAACCGCGCTGCCGATTTGGAGAGCAATGCACTGATAAGGATATTGCCCCACTCAAGAATACGCTGGCAGAATATGGTAACCAGTGTGCGGCATTAATTATGGAACCCATCGTTCAGGGAGCAGGTGGGATGTGGTTTTATTCTGCGGATTACCTAAAACAGGCACGTCAGTTGTGCAATGAACATGATGTGCTACTCATTCTGGACGAAATAGCGACCGGTTTTGGACGCACTGGTAAATTATTTGCCTGTGAACATGCGCAAGTTGTTCCGGATATTATGTGTGTAGGCAAAGCGCTTACTGGTGGCTATATATCGTTGGCGGTGACATTAGCAACTAAAGAGATCCATACCATCATAGATAATGGTGAGCCCGGTGTGTTTATGCATGGGCCTACTTTTATGGCAAATCCTTTGGCCTGTACGGCTGCCTTGACCAGTATTAGTTTATTACTTGAATCTGATTGGCAAGGGAATATCAATCGCATACAACAATCTTTAGAGAAAGGGCTGGCACCGTGTCGTAATATGGAGCAGGTGAATGATGTCCGGGTTCTGGGTGGAATTGGTGTTGTCGAACTCAAACAGCAGGTAGATATGAAACGAATCGTGCCACAATTTGTTGATGCAGGTGTCTGGATACGGCCTTTTGGAAAATTAATTTATATTATGCCTCCTTATGTAATGACTAGTGATGATCTTGATTCATTAACCAGAGCCATGAGGGTAATTATTTCTAAAATTTAGGATAAGACTTATCGTGAATAATCGTGGTGTCAAAATGCCTTGCGAATTGATACCATCCTTCCTCGTTCAATGGTGACCTGTGCCGGTCCCCTCGCAACACGAAATTGTGAACCCCGTCAGGCCCGGAAGGGAGCAGCGGCAGCGATGGATGTGTGTGCCGGGGTAGGGACGGTATGGGTCGCCGCCAAATTTTCTCAATATATGTCAGGTATCCTGATACTACGCACCATAATGGGCTTCCCAAAACGCTTAGCAGGGCAGGTTTTCCTCATGTATGATGTTGGATTAATATCGAATATTATTTAGAACTTACGTAACCGGAAGAACTACAGAAATTCAATGAGTTATCAAGTACTTGCCAGAAAATGGCGGCCCAAATCATTCCAGGACATGGTGGGTCAATCGCATGTCTTAAAGGCGCTGGGCAATGCGCTGGATCAAGATCGTTTGCATCATGCTTACTTATTCACTGGTACACGAGGTGTTGGTAAAACGACGCTGGCCAGAATCCTGGCCAAATGCCTGAATTGTGATTCTGGTGTAAGTTCTACGCCTTGTGGCCAATGTAATGCCTGCGTCGCGATAGATGAAGGACGCTTTGTCGATTTAATTGAAGTGGATGCGGCATCCCGGGCCAAGGTCGAGGAAACCCGCGACTTAATGGACAACGTTCAATACGCACCAAGCAGTGGCCGATATAAAGTCTATCTAATCGACGAAATCCATATGTTCTCCAATCACAGTTTTAATGCCTTATTAAAGACATTGGAAGAACCACCGCCACACGTTAAGTTTTTACTCGCAACTACTGAGCCCAAAAAATTACCAGTAACAATTTTGTCGCGATGTCTGCAATTTAATTTGAGTCATCTTACGAATGATCAAATTGCCAAACAAGTTGAAATGATCCTCGGTCAAGAAAATATTGCGTTTGATTCAGCATCCACAGAATTAATCGCACGTGGTGCTTCAGGCAGTATGCGCGATGCTTTGAGCTTGCTTGATCAGGCGATTGCCTATGGGGGTGGTCTGCTGGAAGAGTCACAAGTTCGTGCGATGATGGGAACAATTGATAGTGCTGATCTGAATGGTTTAATTCAGGCGTTGATTGATGCCGATCCAGAGGCCCTGTTAAATACAATTGAAACGATTGCATTACAAAACCCGGACTTTGATGCCTTATTGGCAGAGTTTTTAAGTTTGTTACAAAAGATTGCGATTATTCAAATATTACCAGCAGATTCAAATAACCCCATCAAAGATAATCAGGTATTAGTCAACTTTGCCAACGCAATGAATAAGGAAGACGCTCAACTTTATTATCAGATAGGCATGATGGGCCGAAAAGATCTTTATCTGGCACCCGATATTAAATCAGGTTTTGAAATGGTCATGATCAGAATGTTGGCATTCCGACCTATGTCGAACAATGAAACTATCACCACTACCCAAGCGCTTAAACCGGTCAGTAAAACCAATACACAGGAATCAAAACCAGAGACGAGTGTAGTGGCGGAAATAGCTGACGATAATAAGGTTACGCAAGTTAAGGAAGTCACTGATACCGATGAATTATCAAATGAAAATCATACTAGCAGTGATAACGCCTGGAAAAATATTATTGATGAGATGGCGTTGGTCGGTTTGGTAAAAGAACTTGCTGGTAATTGTGTGTTGAAATCACATTCAACGGAGAAAGTTGAACTGGCGCTGGCACCGGCACAAGAACACTTATTGAATGACAATCAGAGAAAACGACTGGAACAAGCTATTAAAACCCGATTTGGAGATGGCGTGAAGCTGTCTATTGTAATTGAAGATTCCAGAGATGAAACACCCGCGGAAACGAATATCCGGCTTGAAAAAGAGAAATTAAAAGCAGCAGAGGCTTCTCTCAATAATGATCCTGCCGTGAAGTCACTAATGGATACTTTTAATGCTTCTATCGATCAGGATTCTATTCAACCGCAATAGCACACATTATTAATTTAAGAGGTAAAAAAAATGAAAGGTGGTATGGGAAATATCATGAAACAGGCCCAGCAGATGCAGGCCAATATGGAAAAAGCACAAAAAGAACTGGCAGACGCTGAAGTCGTCGGTGAATCGGGTGCCGGACTGGTTAAAGTGACAATGAACGGTCGTCACGATGTTAAACGAGTTGTTATTGACCCTGAATTGATGAAAGACGATAAAGAAATGATTGAAGATCTTGTCGCTGCAGCTGTAAATGATGCAAATCGCCGTGTGGAAAAAATGACGCAGGAAAGAATGGCGAGTGTTACTGCAGGCATGGGATTGCCCGCAGGAATGAAACTGCCATTCTGATTTTTTTAGTTCCTGAACAGAGTATATGATGCAACAGTCATTGTTAGAGCAACTGGTGGAAGCACTTCGCTGTATGCCAGGCATTGGCAGAAAATCCGCACAACGTATTGCTCATCAACTTCTGCAACGTAATCGTGATGCTGCAAGACATCTCTCCAGAATTATGGCCGATGCTATGCAAAACATAGGTCATTGTGAACGTTGCCGGACTTTTACAGAAAATTCACTTTGTCTTCTTTGTGCGAATAGCAAACGTGATGACAGCATGCTTTGTATAGTTGAAAATCCGGCGGATGTTGATGCTATTGAAGAAGCAAATTATCGGGGACGATATTTCGTTCTGCTTGGTCATTTATCACCACTGGATGGAATTGGACCAGATGATATAGGATTGAATGAATTACCAAAGTTACTGGACGAAGAACAGTTGGCAGAAGTAATACTCGCCACAAGCAGTACCGTCGAAGGTGAAGCCACAGCACATTTTATTAGTGAAATGGTTAAGGCACGTGGCAAACAAGTATCACGAATTGCACATGGCGTACCCATGGGTGGTGAACTTGAATATTCCAATAGCTTGACAATCGCTCATGCACTGGATGGTAGAAAACAGATTTAGCCAATTTTTTAAATTTAAAGATAACACTTCTTTTAAAGATTTAATTCAAACATCAAAGACACTTAATGCTTTTCAATAATAAAGTTAAAACAGTGCTTTTAAATTTAATTGTAAGTGTGCGTTTAATCATATCCGTGACAATGATTCCTGTTGGGACCTTATTAGTTATTTCAGGGGAACACTATTTTAATAAAGTGTCTTTGAGTGATAAAACGTAATGAATGTGTTCTTCTGGATGATGGGAGCTTTGCTTTCTCTAAGCCTGATGGCAATTGGTGCACGGGAATTGGCAGGTGAAATTTCCACTATTCAGATTCTTTTATATCGTAGTGTGATCGGACTGGTCATCATTACGCTAATAATATTTAGAAGCCAAAAACGGCAACTTTTTTCAACTCAACGAATAAAATTACATATTGTACGTAATTTTTTTCATTTCATTGGACAGTATGGCTGGTTTCTTGGACTTGGATTATTACCTTTGGCGCATGTTTTTGCGCTGGAGTTTACTGTGCCAATCTGGACATTAATTATTGCTGGAATATTTTTGAAAGAAGGTATAACAACAAGAAAAGTTATTGCAGTTTTATGTGGCTTGTTGGGAGTCTATGTGATTTTAAATCCCGGTGTCGAAATAGTTGAATATGCTTCTTTGGTTGTCCTGGCAGCAGCAATTGGCTATTCAATTTCACATGTCACAACTAAATCATTGTCTCGCACTGAAGATTCTTTAACCGTGCTTTTTTACATGTGTTTGATACAACTTCCTATTGCCTTTCTGTTGACCATTGATGATTGGATATTGCCAAATATTAGCCAGTGGTTCTGGTTGAGTATTATTGGTTTTTCAGCATTAACCGGTCATCATTGCATTACTAATGCCATGAAACTGGCCGAAGCGGGTATTGTTGTTACGCTGGATTTCTTGCGATTACCCTTGATCGCAATTGCAGGTGTGATTTTTTACAACGAGCCATTTGAGGTTACGGTACTTCTGGGAGCAAGCTTTATGTTGCTTGGCAATATGATAAATATCACGAAGGGAAAACCAAAAAGAATTTCTACAATATCAGTTCAGAATTAATTTCATAATACTTATTTGTTTCAGTTCATTTATAAGATTGATTATAGTGTTATGTTTATGTGATGTGCTTCACAACTAATAATCGTGAATGTGCATGGGTCACAAAATTGTGCAGCAACGCTTGTTAGATACATCCGGTCACACCATATTCTCCACATTAATAATCTATTTGTGTGGAGCCGCCAGAATGAATACCAGCCAAATCAATCAAACCTGCGATTTTTATGAAGAGTCAAGAAGTTATCCCAGGATAAAGACCAGACTGCCGATTACCTTATCACTTGAAAGTAATGAAACTATCACAGCCAGTATCTATGATATTTCTCCTGATGGTTTGCAAATAAGATGTAATAGACATGTCGCTGCAAAATTAAATCCGGGCGGTAAAAGAATTAATATCAATGATAATGTGACTATTAAAGCAGGATTTTTATTACCTGTAGATGATGAGCAAAGGAAAATTAATGTTACTTGCAAAATTTATTATTTCGTTATTATTCCCGGTGGTTTAGAAGAAGACGTAGCCTTTGGTTTGATGTTTAAGAATTTCGAAGGTAAATCCATTAAGTATATTGGCCAACATATTCAAAATGAGCTAGAACCTGTAATGTGATTTTAAGTATCTCAGGTATTTTATTTTTCCATATTAAAATGAAAAAACGCATGGTTTAAATAAGCGGTAACATCATCAATCTCTTCTTCAAACCAAATCAACTCGGTCATAATTTCGCATTGAACCACACGTTCCCGGAGCGATGCGTAATCTTTGGTTTTTCTATCTTTACGTGTGTACATAGATGAGTCGTGACAACGGACACAGTTTTCATCATGAAGTGCCTTACCATTGTCGATATCGAAAGCATGTGTCGGCGCACTCAATAACAAGAGTATTATTGAGTGCATTAGCAGAATATGATGAACCGGTTTCATGCGAATTTACTTTTCAAATGTGCAATCCTGATAGGTGCAGGTGGATGTGAATCATGAAACGCCGAATATAGTGGGTCCGGTGTTAATGTATTCGCATTTTCACGATATAAACTCACCAATGCTGTAATCAGGTTTTCTGTCTGTGCCTGACCCGCAGCAAAATCATCGGCTTCAAATTCATGTTGACGGGAAATAAATGAAAACAAAGGCTGTAGGAAAAAGGTAAACGCGGGTGATGCTATTACAAATAAAATCAACGCCATATAGGTCGATGCTTGCTCCACGCCAAGGCCATTATAAAACCAGGGTTCATTAATCAACCAACCGAGTATACCTAATCCAATTAAAAACACGGTTCCTAAAACCGAGATTCGTTTACGAATATGGTTACACTTAAAATGCCCCAGTTCGTGCGCGAGCACAGCTTCAATTTCGTCATAACTAAGTTCATCGACCAGCGTATCAAAGAAAACAATGCGTTTGTTTGCACCAAGACCGGTGAAGTACGCGTTACCATGAGTTGAACGAGTTGAACCATCCATTACAAAGATACCCTGACTTTTAAATCCATTTCGCTTAAGCAGGTTTTCTATTCGTGTCTTTAATTCTTCATTATCAAGAGGTCTGAATTTATTAAACATTGGAGCAATGAATGCCGGGTAGGCCCACATCATCAATAAACTAAAACTTAGCCAGGTTGCCCAGACATATAGCCACCAATAGTTGCCGCTATTTTCCATGATCCAGAGTATCAGTACTAATAGTGGGGTACCGATCAGTAATCCTACGAATGCATTTTTTACTAGATCGATAATAAAGATTTTGGGCGTCATTTTATTGAAACCAAAAGATTGTTCCAGTTTGAAGGTACGATAAATTGACATGGGTAAATCGAGTATAGACATGATAGCAAACGCACTTAGGATTAAACCAACACCGGTCCATAATTCAGATAAACCAAGCGAGCGCCACGCATCATCCAGCAATTGCAATCCTCCTGCTAAAGTCCATAACAATAAAAATGCTGCTCCTATGATGAGCTCTGCCAGGCCAGTTTTTACCTTGGCCTGGGTATAGTCGGCGGCCTTGTGATGCGCTTCTACCGGAATCTTGTCATTGAAGGCTTCGGGTACATTTTCACGGTTAGAACGAATATGCTTGATATGTCGTTGCACAAGAAACCACTGCACAATAATGCTCGCACTCAGGCAGATTAAAAAAATACTGGTAAAAAGGTTCACGTGGCTATTATCTCCCGGATAATTAAAGTCTATTCTGTAATAAGTAACTAAATATGTTCATATATAGTAAATAGTGTTTAAAATTCGTTAATCAAACAAAATCTGGATACATAATGTCATATTCTGAAAATAACCTCATATGGATTGACCTGGAAATGACCGGTCTTGATACGGATAATGATTTTATCATTGAGATAGCCACTGTTGTTACCGACTCACAGCTTAACATTTTGGCCGAAGGGCCGATAATGGCGATCTTTCAAACTGATGAAATACTGAATCAAATGGATGAGTGGAATACACGACAACATAATCAATCAGGTTTGGTAGAAAGAATCAAGAATAGTCCATATGGCGTTGCTGAAGCTGAACGTTCGACACTGGAATTCCTCAAGAAGTTCGTTCCTGAGGGAATATCACCCATGTGCGGTAATAGTATATGTCAGGATCGTCGGTTTATGCACCGTTTGATGCCAAAATTAGAGGCTTATTTTCATTATCGGAATCTGGATGTGAGTACGATTAAAGAGATTGTGAAGCGTTGGGCACCTAAAAAAGAAAGCTATCTTAAACAGGGTAGCCATCTTGCCATGGACGATATACGAGACTCGATCAGTGAATTGAAGTTTTATCGCGAACACGTCTTCAAAATTTAATATGCCCTATGTAAAACAAAACTTGCCGGTTAATTTATATTCTGCCGGGCAAGTTCGGGAGCTTGATCGTATTGCTATTGAAGAACTGGGTATCGCTGGTTATATCCTGATGCAACGTGCTGCCACTTTTAGTTATGCAGTACTGAAACAATGTTGGCCAGAAGCACAATCCATAGGTGTTGTTTGTGGCGGCGGTAATAATGCGGGTGATGGCTATCTCCTGGCTAAATTGGCAAAGGAAGATGGTAAACAAGTTTTTGTTATTAATATGTTTAATCCTGACAATCTCAAGGGTGATGCAGCCAAAGCCTATAGCGATTTATTAACAACAAAGGTTAACCCGAGTAAATTTTTATCCACATCCTTTGATAGTGTCGATGTCATTGTCGATGCAATGTTTGGCACCGGATTAGATCGGGATGTAGAAGGAAAGTGTTTTGACGCTATAAACGCGATTAATACTTCAGTAGCCAAGGTGCTCTCAATCGATATCCCGTCAGGATTGGATGCGGATACGGGTAATCGCATGAAGGTTGCCGTTCACGCTGATGTCACTGCTACGTTCATAGGTTTAAAGCAGGGTATGTTTACGAATGATGGTCTTGCTGTATCAGGTCAGATTAAATTCAATAACCTTGAAGTACCGGAAGAGGTCTATTTAACTGTCGGCAATCCGACTGCCACCAGATTAGTGTTTGATGAACTGAATTCAGTCTTAATTCCGCGATATAGAAATTCACATAAAGGACACTTTGGTCATGTTCTTGTCGTGGGTGGTGATGAAGGCTATATCGGTGCGGCACGCATGGCAGCGGAGGCTGCTGCACGCGTCGGTGCTGGCTTAGTCAGTATTGCAACACGTTCAACACATGCCAGTGTGCTCAGCGCTATGCGCCCCGAAATTATGACTCATGGTGTCGAATCGCTAGATGCATTGATGCCCTTGATCAAGCGGGCTTCTGTAATAGCAATAGGTCCCGGTTTAGGTCAGTCAGAATGGGCAAAACTATTATTTGCACGTGTACTTGAATCACATCTTCCTATTGTGATCGATGCAGACGCTCTGAATCTATTATCCGAGGAAGGTCATGCTGCCGATAATTGGGTAATGACACCACATCCGGGTGAGGCAGCACGCTTACTAAAAACTGATTCTAAATGTATTCAAAGTGATCGTTTTAACGCCATAAGAATGTTACATAAACAATATACAGGTCCCGTCGTACTTAAAGGCTGTGGGACATTAATTTCAGATACAGAAGGTCAATTATCAATTTGTCATGCGGGTAACCCCGGGATGTCTTCAGGTGGAATGGGGGATGTGTTGACGGGTGTTATTGCCGGTTTGATTGCTCAAGGTATTGAAATAAACCATGCTACTAAATTAGGAGTTTGTTTGCATGCAGATGCAGCAGATCGAGCCGCCAAGGCTGGTGAGCGTGGTTTGATGGCAATGGACCTGATGCCGCATTTACGTAATTTGGTGAATCTTGAATAATGCTATTTTTGCTGGAAGATGAGTCAGAGACGATAGCCTTAGGTGCGAAGATAGCCAGCCACTTACAAGGTGGCGAGCTAATCTTTCTGAACGGTGAACTCGGTGCCGGTAAGACCACATTTGTGCGAGGATTGTTAAATGCTTTGGGCCATGAAGGCACAGTAAAAAGTCCTACCTATACCTTGGTAGAGCCTTATACAATTGCCGGGAAAAATGTTTATCACTTTGATTTATATAGGATTAATGACCCTGAAGAACTTGAAGCCATGGGTATTCGTGATTATTGCGATGGTAATTCGGTTTGTTTATTTGAGTGGCCAGAATATGGTGCGGCTGTGCTTCCAGCGGCTGATATTATTTTATCTTTCAAGTATGCAGATACAGGTCGTTCCGTTGAAATAGAATTTGCATCGGTAGCGGCTGAGTTTATTTCAAAAAATTTCTAACCTATCCTCATAAAACCTCTTTTCGTATTAGTTGACAGTTAATTTATTTATACTATTATTCATAAAAAACATGGATATAGGTTGCTTTTTTAAAAAAAACTTGAAACTATTAATGATCAAAGCAATTCAACAAATAATAGGATCAAAATTTAGGTCAGCGAAAATGCGATTGTGTTTATTTAATATTTTCGTTTTTCTATCATCATCAGTCTTGGCTGAGTCGGTGACGATCGATAATGTCCGGGTTTGGGCCGCGCCTGATAGCACCCGTGTTGTATTCGATGTCAGTGGTCCGGTAGAACATAATTTGTCGATGTTAACAGCGCCCTACCGTACTGTAATTGATCTCAAACAGACCTCAATGTCAAAAAAACCCGCTCAGCCTGGAAATGAAGATAAATATTTACAGGCCATACGTTCAGGTGCACGTAATGACAATGATCTTCGCATCGTTCTGGATCTGAAAAAATTTGTAAAACATAAAAGTTTCCAATTAAAACCCAATTCACAGTACGGCCATCGTCTGGTTATTGACCTGATTGGTACGGAAGGCGATGAAATAAAAACAACCGAGATCAAAGAAGAACTTACCGCAGCTAATCGGCTGCGAGATGTCATTATTGCAATTGATGCCGGACATGGTGGTGAAGATCCGGGCGCGAGGGGTCCGAGTGGTGTCTATGAAAAAAATGTCGTTCTTGAGATTTCGAAACAACTTGTAGATGTAATTAATAAAGAACGGGGCATGCGTGCAGTCATGATACGTAAAGGTGACTACTACATGCCATTACGCAAACGGATTGATACCGCTCGCGAATACAAAGCAGATTTATTTATGTCGGTCCATGCAGATGCTTTTCGCGATTCCAGAGTACATGGATCATCGGTCTATGTATTATCAAAAAGAGGCGCGAGTAGTGAAGCAGCGAAGTGGCTGGCTGAATCGGAAAATGCGTCTGATCTGATTGGTGGTGTTAGTCTGGATAACAAAGACGATGTGTTGGCTTCAGTATTATTGGATTTATCACAAACCGCTAGTCTTGAAGCGAGTATAGATATTGCTGATCGTGTACTCAAAGGTTTAAAGAGTATTGGTAAAGTACATAAACATAGTGTTCAATCGGCCGGTTTTGCAGTTTTAAAGTCACCTGATATTCCCTCAATCTTAATCGAAACAGCTTTTATTTCGAATCCGCAGGAAGAGCGAAAGTTGACGAGTAAAAAGCATCGTACTGATATGGCTAACGCTATTGTCGTTGGATTACGTGGTTATTTTCGTGACTTTGCACCGGAAGGGACATTACTCGCTTCTCGTAAACATATCATTGAGCGTGGAGAAACATTGTCAACTATTGCCCAACATTATCGAGTGAGTGCAGATACCTTGCGCAGATACAACGATATAAAAGGTGATTTAGTGCGAGTAGGTCAAACTATCAATATTCCAGGAAGCAGCAGCGGTACCTAGCAATTCTTTTTGGACCTTAAACAGTATGTTTAATTGGTCACTACGTTTCAGTCTTTAAGTTATTACACTTCACCTTTCACACTTGCCTGCCGTATCATACGGTTTATGTCAGATATTGTAAGTGTTCCTCGTATTCACAAACTCTCCGTCGCAGTCGCTAACCAGATAGCCGCTGGCGAAGTAATTGAACGGCCTGCATCGGTAGTAAAAGAATTAATTGAAAATAGTATTGATGCTGCTGCAACACAAATACATATCGACCTGGAAGCCGCAGGCGTAAGCCTAATAAGGGTACGTGATAACGGTCAGGGCATACATAAAGATGATCTGAAATTGGCATTACAAGCCCATGCTACCAGTAAATTATCAGCGTTCTCAGACTTATCACAGATAGTCAGTATGGGCTTCAGGGGTGAGGCTATCCCAAGCATTGCCTCCGTCTCACGTTTTAAAATGACGTCACGTCTTGATGGCACTGAGCAAGCATGGTGTATCGATAATAAAAATCTGATTAAACCGGCAGCGCATGAGGTAGGTACAACAGTAGAAGTAAATGATCTTTTTTATTCAACACCAGGTCGTCGTAAATTTTTGAAATCTGAAAAAACCGAGTATTTACACATACAGGCCTTGATACGAGCACTCTCACTAAGCCATTTTTCAACCGGTATATTCGTTAAACATAACGATCATTCTTTATTCAGTTTACCTGCATGTAAGGATAATATTGAGCAGCGTGTTCATAGTGTTTGTGGTCGGTCATTTCTTAATAATAGTGTCCGTGTTGATTCAAAAAAAGAAGGTTTACATTTATGGGGCTGGTTGGGCTTGAGTGAGGTAGCACGCAGCCAATCAGATAGACAATATTTTTATGTTAATGGTCGTATTGTGCATGATAAGCATGTAAATCATGCTTTAAGGTTAGCCTATGATGACCGCATTGCCATAGGCCGTTATCCCAGTTATGTATTACATCTTGAATTAGACCCATGCATGGTAGATGTGAATGTTCATCCTGCAAAGTCTGAGGTCCGTTTTTCTGAGACCAGAAATATTCATGATTTTATTTATAGTAGTTTGTTGTCATACTTGAATAAACCGGTAATCAGTGTAGAAAGTGATGTACGTTATGCCGACGATAATACGCATGTGCAACATAATATTAGCGAAACTGTTAATGTTTATCGCGCATCCGAATTTAAACAAAGCGATATCCTTGACAGGAATAAACTATCGGTAAAATATTTAACTTTATTGTCAGATCAATTTATTGTTGCCAGAGTCAACAATGATTCATATTTAATTGATATTGCAAAAGCCAGAATTGTAATAACAGCAGAAAGCCTGCTTCAACACTACTTTTCTAATAGTATTACCAAGCGCCCCATTCTTGTTCCAGTAGCATGTGAATTAAGCCAGACCAAACTTCAATTTTTGATTAAACAAAACATAAAAATTCAACGGTGGGGATTTGAATTAGAACAGATCACACCTGATCAGGTATTAATTCGCGCAATACCGATTCAATTAATTTATTCGGAGTCGATCTCATTACTTAACGATTTTCTTGAAGCACTGATGAAAAATAATTCAGACGAATTTATTGCACGTAAACTAGCGCAACATGTAAATGACTCTGGTACAGCATTAGATGATAAAAGTCTGGAACAATTAGTTAATGATATTCTTATTTTTGAAAATGGTGTTTGTGAATTGCCGACATTACCCTGGCGGAAACTTGATATTGATTCATTGTCGACATTACTTAAAAAGTAAATCATGAATGATTCAAATTCTGTGATTTTCATTATGGGCCCGACTGCCACCGGTAAAACGGATTTGGCCGTATATTTAAATGACAATATCGATTGTGAAATTATTAGCGTCGATTCAGCAATGGTTTATCGCGGTATGGATATAGGTACTGCCAAACCGGATAAAGCATTATTGGCTAAGGCACCACACCGCTTAATTGATATTTGTGACCCGCTCGAATCATATTCAGCAGCACTGTTTCAGGAAGATGCAAACTCAGCGATCAGGGAAATCCTGAATAATAACAAGACGCCTGTCCTCGTGGGCGGTACCGGCTTGTATTTTCGGGCACTTGAACAAGGATTGGCAGACTTACCAGAAGCTAATTTTAGGATACGGGTGAGGCTTGAAGCGGAAGCAGCAGCAGAAGGCTGGCAAAGCCTACATGCCAGATTACATAAAATTGATCCAGAAGCGGCTAACCGCATTAGTGAAAATGACCCTCAGCGAATCCAACGTGCGTTAGAAGTCTATGAAATTACAGGAAAAACACTATCCACATTGATCTCTGAAGAACAAAAGCAAGATTTTCCATACCCCATCAAGAAAATCATCCTGGTGCCTGATGATCGTTCAATATTGCATGAGAAAGTCAAACAACGATTCTCACAGATGTTGAAGTCGGGACTTATTGAGGAGGTAGAAGCTTTATATCATCGGGGTGATTTGTCATTAGCCCTGCCATCAATGCGTCTTGTGGGCTACAGGCAGATATGGCGCTATCTAGACGGCGAATGTAGTTTTGATGAAATGCAGGAATATGCCATAGTTGCCACACGGCAATTGGCAAAGCGACAAATCACCTGGTGCAGGTCTGAAAGCAATGCAAAATGGTATGATCCCTATAAAAGCGGAATTTTTACTGAAATTCTCAAAAATCTCGATAATTAACCGTAAAACTATCCCATTTGTAATATACTTGATGGATAATAAATAAAAATGGTCGTAGGTTTTGGCGACAATACAAATAAGAATAATTATATTGGAAGGAGAATTATTATGAGTAAGGGGCACTCATTGCAGGATCCTTTTTTGAATGCTCTTAGAAAAGAGCGTATCCCGGTATCCATCTTTTTGGTCAATGGCATAAAGTTACAAGGACAAGTAGAATCATTCGATCAATTTGTGATACTACTAAAAAATTCGGTGAGCCAATTAGTATACAAACATGCTGTGTCAACAATTGTACCTGCTAGAAACGTCAAACTTCCGCGTTCGGATGATGAATCCGGCGAAGAGGCGTGATCTCAATTAAAATAATCTGGTAAGCATTTGGAATCAAAATCCGCTGACATTCAGCGTGCCTTAATCGTTTACGTCGATTTTAATAAATCTACGGCGGATGATGCATTTAATGAATTTGTTCAATTAGTTGACTCATCCGGGCTGGATGTAATTGGTTCAATCATTGCTCCTCGTCAAAGGCCGGATGCTCAGCTATTTGTTGGCAAAGGAAAAGCGGATGAGATTACTGCTCAGGTCGAACAGCTTAATGCTGATGTTGTTATCTTTAATCATCCTCTGACTCCGGCACAGGAACGTAACCTGGAAAAACACATGAATGTTCGTGTTATTGACAGGATTGGATTGATTTTAGATATATTTGCGCAACGTGCGCGAAGTTATGAAGGTAAATTGCAGGTTGAATTGGCTCAACTACAACATTTGTCCACTCGATTAATTCGAGGTTGGACACACCTTGAACGTCAAAAAGGTGGTATAGGTCTGAGAGGACCAGGTGAAACCCAGCTTGAAACGGATCGACGATTGGTGGGGTTTCGAATTAAATTGATTCATCAGCGTCTGGAAAAAGTACGTAAGCAGCGTTTTTTGAGCCGACAGCAACGTAAGAAAAATGATGTGCCAGTCATTTCTCTTGTTGGTTATACCAATGCTGGTAAATCTACATTGTTCAATCGATTAACCGGTGCTGATGTCAGGGCTGCGAACCAATTGTTTGCAACACTAGACCCGACATTAAGGCGGGTTGAGATGGATTCTGGAAGAAATGTGATATTGACAGACACAGTGGGATTTATTCGTGATTTGCCACATGATCTGGTTGAGTCATTCCAGGCGACACTGGAAGAAGTTAGAGAAGCTGATTTATTGATACACGTTATAGATGTTGATCATGAACAACGGCAGCAACGCATTGATGAGGTCAATAAGGTAATTGAGATGATTGATGCGTCAAATGTGCCCCAAATAGAGGTTTATAACAAGATTGATAAATATGCAGAGCAAACGGCTCATATAGAACATGCTGATAATTACCCTAATACAAGAATATGGCTGTCATCGCATACGGGCAAGGGTATTGAACTATTACGAGAGAATATTGAACAGCAATTATGTCATAACACTAAACCACTTTACCTGAATTTGCCGGTAACTGCGGGTCAGTTAAGGGCAAAATTATTTGATCTTGGGGCAGTTAGATATGATGATGCGAATGAAAAAGGCGGTTGGACAATGGAAGTAGAACTTGAAGAATTCAGATTGCATAAGCTATGTGAAGAAGCGAGTCTGGATTTATCACAGTTGCAGTCATTACCGGCTCGCTATTAAGATCGTTTACAAATTCATTTTTTAAATTTACAAATACGGTATTACTAAAAATACCTTTAATTTTCGTCGGAGAAAGAATATATGGGCTGGAATGAACCACCTGATAACAATAAAGGTAAAGATCCCTGGGGTAACCGAGGTGATGGAGATGGTCCACCTGATCTCGATGAGATAGTCAGGAAAATGCAAAAAGGCCTTGGCGGTATTTTTGGCGGGCGTCCCGGTAAAATCGGTGACAGCAATTCCATGTTTCCATTTTTGATGGGCTTGATTCTCTTATTAATGTGGCTGGCCTTTGATATGACTTATCTCATCGATCAACAGGAACGTGGTGTAGTACTACGTTTTGGAGAACATGTTGATACGCTTGAACCTGGTTTGAATATACGTTTTCCGAGACCGATAGAACAGGTAGAAAAGGTGAATGTCGGTCAAGTCCGTTCGATTACACATAAAGCACTGATGCTGACTCAGGATGAAAATATCGTCGACGTTGAAGTTGCTGTGCAATGGCGAATTGGTGATGCAACAGAATATCTGTTTAATGTGTATTCTCCAGCAGCAACGCTTAGACAGGTGACTGAAAGCTCGGTGCGTGAAGTGATTGGCAAGAGCAAACTGGATTTTGTTTTAACCGAAGGGCGAAGCGAAATTGCCGAAAGAATACAATCATTGATACAGGAAACACTGGGTGATTATAAAACTGGCATTTATATTTCCACAGCGGAAATGCAGCCCGCTAAACCGCCAGAAGAAGTTAAGGCGGCATTTGATGATGCTATCAAGGCACGTGAGGATGAGCAGCGCCAGGTTAATGAAGCCGAGGCTTATCGAAATGACATTTTGCCAAGAGCACGCGGTGGCGCCGCACGCTTGCGTGAAGAATCGAATGGTTATAAATCACGTATTATTTCCAAGGCTGAGGGTGAAGCGAATCGTTTCGAACAACTGTTAGCTGAATACCAACGTGCTCCGGAAGTCACACGTGAAAGACTTTATTTGGATGCAATTGAATCAGTTTTTACTAATACCAATAAAGTACTTATTGATAATGATAATGGCAATAGTCTGATGTATTTACCTATAGATAAATTGATTGAGAAGCGACAAAACAATAATTCAAAGATTTCTGCTCCAGATTTCAACGAATCCACCACATCATCATCGAGTACCAACGATATAAGACAGAGACTTGATGAACGACTCAGGGGAGTACGCTAATGCCTTTGAATCCTAAAGTTCTAATTCCATTATTTGTTATCGCAGTCATTGCGTATTCATCTGTTTTCATAGTAAACCAATGGGAGCAGGCATTGGTTTTTAAATTTAGAGAAATACAACGGTCTGATGATGAACCCGGTTTACATTTCATGTTGCCGCTGGTCAATGTAGCTCAGAAATTTGAAAAACGTCTTTTGAATCTTGACCAGGAGCCGCAACGCTTTTTGACAATTGAAAAGAAAGATGTGATTGTTGACTACTATGTAAAATGGCGTATTACCGACGTTGAGAAGTTTTATACGGCGACACGCGGTGATGTACTTTATGCCAATGGTTTGTTGGGGCAACGTATTAATCGTGCGTTACGCGATGAATTTGGTGCGCGCACTGTACAGGAAGTAGTCGCAGGAGAACGCACCCAGATCCTGAGTGTTGTTACAGCCAGTACTTCAAATTTGCCACAGGAGCTGGGTATAACGGTTGTTGATGTACGTACCAAACGAATCGATCTTCCAACTGAAGTCAGTAATTCAGTGTATGAACGTATGCGCGCTGAACGTAACAGAGTAGCTAAAGATTTTCGTGCACGTGGTTCTGAAGCAGCGGAACGAATTCGAGCTAATGCTGATCGGGAACGTGAGATTATTCTGGCCAACGCCTATCGTGATGCTGAAATTATCCGCGGTGAAGGTGATGCTCAGGCTACAGAGATATATGCTGCAGCCTATACTAAAGATGAAGAGTTCTATTCACTTTATCGCAGTTTGAATGCCTATAAGAATAGTTTCAATAACGGTAATGATATTTTACTGCTTGAACCTAAGTCAGATTTCTTCAGGTACTTTAATAACTCTAAAGGAAAATAGTCAGCGTTATAAACGGCTTAGAGTTTAAAATATCTGTTTAAATATAATATGGTGAAGAAGATTGATTGATATTAATTTTTCTGATCTTTTAGCTGCACTTGCTTTAGTATTTATTATAGAAGGTCTGATGCCATTTCTGAATCCTGAAGGACTCCGTAAAGTATTTTTGACAGCGATTCAAATGGATAACAAGACATTACGGTTTTTAGGTATTAGCAGCATGTCGGCTGGTTTGATACTGTTATATATTGTTCGTTAATTAAATTATGACTATTACTAATCGCTGGTTACTGCCTGAAGGTGTTGAAGAGATTTTGCCCCCAAAGGCAATCGAACTCGAACAACTCTGTAGAAAGATTATTGATCTGTTTTCTACCTGGGGTTATGAATTTGTTATTCCACCCATGGTTGAATATCTGGAATCATTACTGACTGGTACAGGTGAGGATCTTGATCTTAAAACCTTTAAATTAACCGATCAGCTAAGTGGTCGTTTAATGGGTGTACGCGCCGATATTACACCACAGGTGGCACGTATCGATGCGCATTTGTTAAAACGCGATACTCCGACACGCCTCTGTTATCTTGGTTCTGTCCTACACACACGTCCCGGAAAATCCGGCGACACTCGTGCGCCGTTGCAAGTAGGTGCAGAGCTTTACGGACATTCTGGTGTTGCAAGCGATATTGAAATCGTTAAGTTGATGCTGGCAACGCTTAACCAGCTGGGTATTAACCAGACGTATATCGATTTTGGCCACATTGGATTATTTCGAACCTTAAGCGCTAACTCTTCCCTGACTATTACACAACAAGCAGAGGTTTTCGAAGCATTGCAGCGTAAAGCGAAGGATGAATTAAAGTCCTTATATAAAGAATGGAAAGTTAACGATGCATCCAGCAAGGCATTACTCGAATTGATCGATTTTAATGGCGATGTTTCAGTGTTGGATGACGCTAAAAAATACTTCAAGAATTTTTCACCTGATATTGGGCAATACCTGGATGAGATAAAAGCATTATCCGAATCGATAACCGGGCATGCAGATGTTTCTATCAATATCGATCTGGCGGAGTTACGTGGCTATCACTATCATACCGGTATGGTTTATACCGCATTTGTTCCGGGCGAAGGTGATGGTCTTGCTTTTGGTGGACGCTATGATGATATTGGAAGCGCTTTTGGCCGCGCCAGACCCGCAACCGGGTTTAGTACAGATGTAAAATCTTTATTAAAGCAACAAACAATTGTAAAGAATTCACCACCAAGGATTTTTGCGCCTGCATCGGGAGATTCTGCACTAACTGAAAAAATTAATTCGCTGCGTGAATCAGGCAAAATAGTTGTCGTGGAATTGGATGGTCAACAGGCATCCGCGAGTGACATGAATTGTGATCAACAACTCGTGTTAGAAAAAGGTGAGTGGATCACCAAAGATATTACTTAATATTAAAAAGAAAAATTAAATGGGCAAAAATATAATTGTGCTGGGTACCCAATGGGGTGACGAAGGCAAAGGTAAGATAGTTGACCTGCTAACCGAAGACGTTGCTGCGGTGGTACGGTTTCAAGGTGGTCATAATGCCGGACATACTGTTGTTATAGAAGGCAAGAAAACTGTCTTGCATCTGATTCCATCAGGTATTTTGCATAATGGCGTTGAATGCCTCATCGGTAATGGCGTCGTTCTTAGTCCGCATGCTTTGATGGAAGAAATCGAAATGTTGGAGAGCAATAACATTCCAGCACGTTCTTTAATAAAGATTAGTGAAGCTTGTACCTTAATCCTGCCTTACCACATAGCACTTGACCAAGCCCGCGAAAAAGCCAAGCGTAAGGATGCGATCGGTACTACGGGCAGGGGTATTGGACCTGCATATGAAGACAAGGTGGCTAGACGCGCCCTTCGTGTTGGCGATTTGCTTAATTACGAATGTCTGGCTAAAAAATTAAAGGAAATTCTGGAATACCATAATTTCATGCTGACAAATTATTATCATTGCGACGCTATTGATTATCAGACATGTCTTGATGATATACGTAATTTAGCAAAGCAATTGATACCTATGATTGCTGATACAGGTAGTCGACTTAGTGAATTGTATCAACAGGGTAAGAACCTGTTGTTTGAAGGTGCGCAGGGCACCTTGCTGGATATTGATCACGGCACCTATCCGTATGTTACATCTTCCAATACAACTGCAGGTGGTGCGGCAACTGGAACAGGATTTGGTCCATGTCACTTTGATTATGTTCTGGGTATTACCAAGGCCTACACAACCCGTGTCGGTTCAGGACCATTTACTACCGAATTACATGATGATATTGGCAAACACATCGCTAAAGTAGGCAATGAGTTCGGTGCAACAACCGGACGACCACGACGTTGTGGATGGTTTGATGCGGTTGCATTACGACGATCAGCCCAAATCAACAGTCTCACCGGGTTATGTATTACCAAGCTGGATGTACTTGATGCGTTAGAAACCATAAAGATTTGTATCGGCTATGAATATGATGGAAAAACGATTGATATGCCTCCCATCGGTGCTGAAGCTTTCGCCAGATGTAAACCAATTTATGAAGAACATCCCGGTTGGCAGACATCTACCGTCGGCGTAAAAGAGTATAAAGATTTACCCGGGAAGGCGTGTGATTACCTGGACCGTTTAGCTGAGGTAACGGGTGTACCTATTGATATTATTTCCACTGGTCCTGATCGTGTTGAAACGATTGTTTTGAGGAATCCTTTTAGTTAAAGATCGGTTTATTATTCTCAAATTATTGATGAATATCTGATTTAAAGGAAATAATTATCTCCATAATGGAAGGAGAATAATTGAATGGCCTATCTATTTAAGTACCGTGGTTTTTTACCTTATATTGCGGTGGTCTTTCTAAATGCCTTTGTCGATTTAGGCCATAAGATTATAATTCAGAACACGGTCTTCAAGATTTATGATGGACAAGAACAAATCGTCTTAACAGCTATTGTAAACGCGCTTATCCTGTTACCTTTCATTTTACTTATTTCACCAGCCGGTTTTTGTTCTGATAAATACCCAAAAAATATTGTCATGCGCATCAGTGCCTGGGTTGCTGTTGGTATTACGCTTTGTATTACACTTTTCTATTATCTAGGCTGGTTTTGGCCAGCGTTTGGCATGACTTTTTTACTGGCATTACAAAGTGCATTTTATTCCCCCTCTAAATATGGCTACATTAAGGAATTGGTTGGCAAGGATAACCTGGCCAGCGCCAACGGCATAGTTCAGGCAACGACAACCATTGCTATTCTTGCTGGAATATTTTTGTTTTCTGTTTTGTTTGAACAATTTCTGGTAAACACAATATTCGATAGCACAGCTTCACTAATACAAATCATTGCACCTATAGGCTGGGCATTAGTTGCCTTTAGTGTTTTTGAATTAGTGCTTGCCTATAAATTACCGCAGAAAACTCCGGTTGATGAGGTTATGCAATTTGATTTTAAAGAATATAGACGCGGACATTACCTGAAAATAAATTTAGGTGTTGTGCTTGAGCGAGAGGTTATTTTCCTCTCGATCATTGGCTTGTCAATCTTTTGGGCTATATCACAGGTCATGCTAGCCGCATATCCCGCATACGCCAAAGATACCATGGGTATTACTAATACTATTATAATACAGGGCACTCTGGCCTGTGCGGGCATAGGTATCATGTTAGGTTCCATCATTGCAGGTCGAATTTCAAGAACACATATTGAAACAGGCATGATCCCGGTGGGTTCAATTGGTATTGCCTTGTGTTTATTTATTTTGCCAGGTCTGGGTAATGAATATCTGCAAGCAATTAATTTTCTGGCCTGGGGCATGTTCGGCGGTTTCCTGTTAACACCATTAAATGCATTGATCCAGTTTCATGCAGAAGAAGATGAACTCGGGCGCGTACTTGCCGGGAGCAATCTTATTCAGAATACAGTGATGTTAAGTTTTCTTGGCTTAACTGTACTGTTCGCATTTTATGGTATGGGCAGTCTTGGTTTATTCACTATTTTATTAGTCGTTGCCATAACCGGAACGATATATACCGTATATAAGTTACCGCAATCCTTAGTGCGATTTATTGTAAGTTACATAATCGGGCATCGTTATCGTCTTCAGGTATTAGGTCTGAAAAATATGCCAGAAACAGGTGGCGTATTGATGCTGGGTAATCATATTAGCTGGATCGATTGGGGTATAATCCAGATGGCTTCACCCCGTCCAATAAGGTTTCTCATGATTCGGAATATTTATGAACGATGGTATCTGAAATGGTTTCTAAATATTTTTAATGTGATACCAATCGCTTCAGGTGCAACCCGCACTGCACTTAAAGAAATCAATAACAGTCTAAATAACGGTGACGCGGTGTGTTTATTTCCTGAGGGAACAATAAGCCGTACTGGCCAGTTAGCAGAATTCCAACGCGGCTTTGAAAAAGCAGCGGAAGATGCCAATGCTGTAATTCTGCCATTCTATTTACGTGGTTTATGGGGCAGTTGGTTCTCTCGTTCAAGTGAAAAACTTAAGAATCTGCGCAGTAGTGGAATCAAAAGCGACATAATTGTTGCCTTCGGAAAGACTTTGCCAATTAATACAAGCACCGAAGATTTGAAAAGACGTGTGTTTGACCTGTCTATAGATTCCTGGGAACACTATACCAGTGATCTGCCGACTATCGGTATGGCATTCATTGATACCGCAAAACGTAATAGTGATGAACTAATGGTTGCCGATTCATTAGCTGGTCCATTGAATGGAATTAAATTCCTGACCGCAGTGATATGTTTTTCTCGATTAATTAAACATTATTCCAAAGAACAAAACGTCGGTTTGTTATTGCCGACCAGCAATGCCGGTAGTATTGCCAACATGGCAGCAGTAATTCGTGGCAAGACGGTGGTTAATCTGAACTTCACTGCCAGTCGTGAAGCATTGGCCGCATCGGTTACAAAAGCAGATATTAAAACGATATATACCTCGCGCAAGTTCATTGAAAAGCTGGCTAAAAAAGGTGTCGATCTTAATGATGTCTTTTCTGATAGCCACATGATCTACATGGAAGACTTGAAACTGGAGATCAGTAAAGCGACCAGTCTATATACATTCATAACAGCCCTAATCTTACCTGCAGGGATATTAAAAATACTCTACTGCAAAAAAGTATCTATCGATTCTCCCGCTGCGATTTTATTTTCAAGTGGCAGTGAAGGCACACCAAAAGGCGTTATGCTAAGCCATCGAAATATCATGGCGAATCTGAAACAAATATCGGATATGTTAAATACACAAGACACTGATGTCGTCATGGCCAGTCTGCCCCTGTTCCATGCTTTTGGTTTAACGGTTACCACTTTTATGCCATTGGTTGAAGGTATACCCATGATCTGTCATCCCGATCCCACCGATGCCGTTAATATAGCCAAGGCGATTGCAAAATATCGTGCGACTATCTTTTGTGGCACCTCAACATTTCTTAGACTCTATACCAGAAACCGCCGCATTCATCCTCTAATGCTGGAGTCGTTACGTATCGTAGTCGCGGGGGCAGAGAAATTAAGTCCGGATGTGCGTGATGCCTTTAAGTTGAAATTCAATAAAGATATCTATGAGGGATATGGTGCAACAGAAACGACACCTGTTGCGAGTGTTAATATCCCTGATGCATTAGATGTTAATTACTGGTCAGTACAATTGGGAAATAAACAGGGGACCGTTGGAATGCCATTGCCTGGTTCAAGTTTTCGTGTCGTTGATCCTGACTCTTTAGCTGAATTAAATATTGGTGAAGATGGGTTAATACTAATCGGTGGTTCGCAAGTCATGCTGGGTTATCTGGATGATGAAGAAAAGACCAATGAAGTAATTACAATTATCGATGGAAAACGTTGGTATAAAACCGGTGATAAAGGACATCTTGATGACGATGGTTTCCTGACAATAGTAGATCGCTATTCACGTTTTGCCAAACTGGGCGGCGAGATGATTAGTCTGACCGCTGTTGAAGAGGCTGTGCGTTCGGCCTTGAATGAACCAGAGTTAGAATTAGTTGCAGTGAATCTTTCGGATGATAAAAAAGGTGAAAAAGTAATACTGGTTATCGCTAAAGAGATAGAGCTTGCAGCTATTAAAAAGCTAATGTTGGATGCGGACATGAATCCCTTAATGATTCCTGCTGACATAAAGGTCGTTGAAGAAATACCCAAGTTGGGTAGTGGTAAGACTGATTTTAAGATAGCGAAGAAATTATTACTTGAGTCTGCTTAGTAAATAATAATTGATTGATGCTTGAATTGATTTATATGTACTTTTAAAAAGTATCAAACCACCGCTTTTTTATAAATATGCCAGGTTGTATGTCCAAGTACAGGTAACACAACCAGCAAACCAAGAAACGCTGGAATAAATGATGCCATTACGGCGAGAGTGACAAATACTCCCCATGACAGCATTACGACAGGACTTTCAAATACTGTTTTGACACTCGTAATCATGGCGGTAATAAAATCCAGATCACGATCAAGTAAGATAGGAATAGAAACCACGGTGACCGAAAATAAAAAAAGTGCTAGACATGCCCCAACCACGTGACCAATGATTATAAATGCCAAACCTTGTGGTGTGGTGATGACTATCTCAAAAAATTGTTGCCAGGTAGAAAAAGTCATTTGCCCAAGTATGAGTGCTATCAAAAGCCGTATTTGATACATCCATATCCAAAATATGAAGAGTATCACAAATGCCATCCATTGCAGTTCACGACCCACTTGAGAACTTACCAATGTCAGGATCTCTCTCCAGACTAACGGTTGCCCATTCTGAAGTCTGCGGCTGACTTCATATAAACCAACAGCAGCAAACGGCCCAATCAATGGAAAACCGATCATTACAGGATAAATCATCCAGATTTTTTTCCATACAAACAAAGACTGAATTATGAATATCCCGCCAATAGCAAATACACCACCAAAAAACAGACCGAATATCCACGCCTTGCGATAATCGGATATGCCATTACGAAGACAATCTTTCAGGTCATCAAAGCTAAGTGCGTTGACTTCAGGCATAGGAACCAGGGGTTCTCGCTCGATTGGCTCTACTCTGTTTTTATCAGGATCGGCATTATTAGTTGACATGGATGAGCACCTAAACAAGTAATTATGTACATACTTATGCAAAATTACTTGAAATTCAAGACAATCAATTACAAGAGTGACACTAAAGGAGACACTGGCAGTGTCGATTCATTTTTATTGAGAATAGGTATCATATAGCTATTTAGCTATTGTATTTCAGCACAAGTCTATACAAGCATTTTAGACAGAGAAAGCATGCGCTTTTAGCGACAACATGAAATAATCGGCTTAGATCTTTTTAGCGTCAGGTATATTCATGATTGAAGTACAAAAAAATAATCCACTACATGGCCTTAAGCTTGAAGTATTGTTAACCGAATTAGTAGAGCATTACGACTGGGAAGTTTTGGCAGACGCCATGAATCTCAACTGTTTCAAGAGTAATCCCAGTATAAAATCGTCTTTGAAATTTCTTCGTAAAACACCATGGGCCAGAGAAAAGGTGGAAAGTTTTTATTTGTATAAATTTAAGAACCTGCCTAGACCCGATGATCAGCAGTATGCTTTGCCACCACGAGAGAGAACTATTTCACTCGACCAGCAGCCACGCTCACCCGCAGTCATAACTGTTAGCAAATTAAACGCTCACGAGAATCTAAAATCAAAACCCAGACCAGAACAACCCTCAGATGTGTGGGATAATTGGAAAAATAAGTCTCAATCTAATGAGGAATAGGCCGTGCTTAAAGCGAATCATTTAGTATTCTATTTTGATAACAAGAAGAGAGGATGAAACTTCAAACACCAATCGTATCGACAGACTGGCTCCAGGAGCATCTGGCAGAGCCAAGCCTAAGAATCTATGACGTAACCCTGTATGTTGAGTACAAAGGAGATACTGGTGACAGTTTCGGTGGTTATAACCTTGATTCTGAAACGCCTCGTAAAGAGTGGGAGCAAAGTCATATACCGGGATCTGGTTTTATCGACATCAATGGTGAGCTGTTTGACTCAAATAGTAGTATCCCGTTCATGATGCCGAGACCGGAAGCATTTGCCATGGCGATTTCAGCACATGGTGTGGCTGATGATACGGCTGTTGTCCTTTTCAGCAAGGGATGTCAGATGTGGGCTACAAGAGTCTGGTGGATGCTGCGTTCTATCGGGTTTGACAACGTAGCAGTTTTAAATGGTGGATGGGAGAAGTGGCAACGCGAAGGTCGTCCCACGGATAACACCGAACCGAATTACCCGACAGGGAAGTTGTCTGTAAGTCCGCGTCCCGAGATGTGGGTTGACAGAGATAAGATGCTTGAAGTTATAGAGATAGGTGGCCCGACCATGGTTAATGCATTGCCCACCGAGGTGTATACAGGAGAATTAAATCGTTATGGTCGGCCAGGTCATCTACCTGGTAGCTATAATGTCTCTTATGACTCGGTCATAAATCCCGACACAGGTGAGTTCTTAAACCCGGATGAATTGCGTCCATTGTTTACCGAAAGCGGTGCTTTGCGGGCAAATAAAGTGATTGCCTATTGTGGTGGCGGTATTTCTGCAACTATGGACTGCATGGCCATGAGCTTATGTGGGCAGGATAATGTCTCTGTATATGATGGTTCAATGAATGAATGGGTTCTTGATGACTCACTACCACTTAAGCTCGGTGTTGAACCATAAGGTTAGGGGATTGGGTGTGACAATGAAATTGTTTTGGTGCCGAGAAGAGGACTTGAACCTCCACAGGGTTACCCCTACTAGCACCTGAAGCTAGCGCGTCTACCAATTCCGCCACCTCGGCATAAATCAAATTGGCACCAAATCTAATATTCCAGTTTTCAATTAACTAACGCGCTAAGCGCGGTCGCTCTCGGACTCCTGTCCTTCGCGACACTTGTGCATCCATGCACTTTGTCTATGATTCCGTCACCTCAGCATGTGCTATAGTGTTGGTATCTAAAGAACCGCGGACTTTACCCAGCCCCTACATTATTGTCAATCTATCAAATACGATGAGTAAAAGAACAAAAACAGCGCCGTCAACGAACAAGGTTTTTGAGTTACCTGAACGTGAAGCTATTATGACATTTTTACGTGAAGCTGGTCGTCCGCTTGCGCGCAAACAACTTGCAGAAGCATTTATTATCCGAGACCCCGAAATTCGACGTGCATTAGGTCGTAGACTTAAGGCAATGACACGTGATGGTCAGTTGATCCGTAATCGGCGTGGTAGTTATGGCCTGATTGAGAAAATGGATTTGATCAAGGGTCGTGTTATTGGGCACGCTGACGGTTATGGTTTTGTTGTGCCTGATGAAGGTGGGAAGGATTTATTTTTATCCGCGCGTGAAATGCGCACTATATTAAATGGTGATCGTGTTTTAGTTCGTCAGGTTAACGTTGATAAACAGGGCAAGCGGGAAGGGGCCCTGGTTGAGATTCTGGAACGCGCTAATCATCAGTTGGTGGGCCGTTTTTATGATGACAGTGGTATTTATTATGTGGTGCCTGATAACAAACGATTGAATCATGATATTTTGATTCCGCCAGGGGACAAAAATAATGCGAAGCATGGTCAGTATGTTGTTATCAAAATCATGCATCAGCCGGAAAAACATCGACAGGCGATTGGTAAGGTCTTAAATGTTATAGGTGATGGACTGGATGCCAGTATGGCTGTTGATATTGCAATGCGAAGTTATGAACTTCCATTTGAATGGCCAGTAGCAGTCGATAAAGAAATTGATGGTTTTTCAGAAGAAGTAGATTCAATCAATATATCAGATAGGAACGATAGTCGTAGTATTCCATTCGTTACTATCGATGGGGAAGATGCACGTGACTTTGATGATGCAGTTTATTGTGAAAAGGCAGGTAATGGCTGGCGACTGTTGGTTGCGATCGCTGATGTCTCTCATTACGTAAAGAAACAAAGTGCATTGGATGACGAAGCACGTTTACGTGGCACCTCTGTTTACTTTCCTGACCGTGTCATTCCCATGTTGCCAGAGGTTTTATCTAACGGTCTGTGTTCACTTAAACCCGAAGTAGATCGTTATAGCCTGGTATGTGAATTAAATTTTGATGCCAATGGCAAGGTCAAAAATACTTCATTCTTTAAAGGGATTATTAAATCAGCCGCACGCTTGACCTATACCGAGATGTCATTAATTGTTGTCGACAAAGACAATAGTGCGAGACAAGAACGTGCTCATTTAGTAAATCATCTGGATGACCTGTATCAGCTCTATCAACTATTGCACGCGGAACGTAAGAAGCAAGGCTTGATAGATTTTTCTTCATTAGAATCGCGATTTAAATTTGATGATAAGGGAGAAATTGAATCTATACATACTGTCGAGCGTAATGAAGCGCATCGTTTGATTGAAGAAATGATGTTAGTGGCCAATGTAGCCGCTGGTGACTTTCTTGAGAAAAATGAAATTCATGGCCTCTACCGTATCCATGAAACACCGAAGCTCGAAAAGCTTGAGAATGTTCGCTCTCTGTTATCGCAACTTGGAATGACTCTGGGTGGCGGTGACGAGCCTACGGCAAAAGAGTACGCAAAACTGATTCAAATTATTCGTCAACGTGATGATGCACAGATGTTGGAAACTGTTTTGCTTCGGAGCATGCCGCTTGCAAGTTATAGCATGGTTAATGAAGGTCACTTTGGTTTGGGTTTCCCAATCTATGCACATTTCACTTCACCTATCAGGCGTTACCCTGACCTGATGGTGCACCGTGCGATAGTTCATATTATTGAAGGTAATCCTGTAACAAATTTTAATTATACACAACAAGCAATGCTGGAATTAGGTGAGCATTGTTCGATGACCGAACGACGTGCCGAAGAAGCCTCTCGTGATGCAGCGCAAAGACTTAAGTGCGCATTCATGCAAAATAAGGTGGGTGAAACTTTTAATGGCATGGTGAGTTCTGTTACCTCTTTTGGTTTGTTTGTTGTACTTGATGATATATTTATTGAAGGCTTAATTCATATTAGTAATCTTCCCGTTGATTATTATCATTTTGATCCGATCACACATACCTTGCGAGGTGAACGTGGTGGTAAAGTATTTAGGCTCGGTCAAAGATTGTCAGTATTATTAACCCGGGTAGATATGGAAGAACGTAAAATTGATTTTGAGTTAATTGAAGATGAGTAGGCGAGCCGATCGAATTTATGGGCTGCACGCTGTCAAACAGGTTTTGGATAATTCACCGGACATGATTCTCAATGCCTGGGTACAACAATCACTCGACTCAGAAACCGTTCGTTCTATTCACGATGCATTAATCAGGCTGGGTATTTCAATTCAATCCGTACAACGTTCAAGCCTGGATAAAATGACAAATAAACAGAATCATCAGGGTGTTATGTTAGAAGTCAGGCAAACAAGTAAAAAAACAGAACACGACCTTGATGAGGTGCTGGAGCAAAATAAAGATAATAACCCTTTATATTTAGTCCTTGATTCGGTGCAAGATCCACACAACCTTGGTGCTTGTATACGCACTGCTGATGCTGCCGGTGTCACAGCAGTTATTATTCCTAATGATCGTGCTGCCAGTATTAACGAAACAGTCAGAAAGGTAGCCAGTGGTGCGGTAGAGAATGTGACTGTAATCAGTGTGGTTAATCTGGTTCGTGCCTTGAAAAAAATCAAGGATTCCGGTGTCTGGGTAGTGGGTACGGCGGGTGATGCTGAACAATCAATTTATGAACTGGATTTGAAGATGCCCACTGCAATTGTGATGGGAGGGGAAGGTAAAGGTATGCGCTCTTCTGTACAAAAAGAATGTGATTATATCGCTGCTTTACCGATTAACGGTCAGGTTGAAAGTCTGAATGTCTCTGTTGCAGCAGGTGTGGTTTTATACGAAGTCATCAGGCAGCGAAGTAGCTGACGGGATAAAACAAGCTTAAATAGCCAGGAAAACAGGTGTCTTTGACTATTTTAGTAGAATTTTACCTGATTTAGCCTATGACGCATTGCAGTGAACAATCCAATCCTTTAGAATTGCGCCACTTTACAAGTCCTTGCCTCACCCAAATATGATCGGGGAGGCTAATAAAACCATGGGGATACACAATGAGACACTATGAAATCGTCTTTCTGGTCCATCCGGATCAGAGCGAGCAAGTTCCTGCGATGATAGAACGCTATCAGAGCATCGTCACAAGCAATAACGGCACGGTTCACCGTCTGGAAGACTGGGGTCGTCGGCTTTTGGCATACCCAATTAACAAAATCCACAAGGCACACTATGTTCTTATGAACATTGAATGTGATTCTGAATCGCTAACACAATTGACGGATGGATTTCGTTTCAATGACGCTGTTATCCGTAATCTGGTCATTAAGAAAGAGGAGGCTGTTACCGAACCATCCTTGTTGATTAAATCCAAAGATGAAGAAGGCAGTCGTCCTGAACCGGTAGCGAATGTAACTAGTACTGATGATGCTTCTGAAGAATCTGATGCAGATGACTCTGACGCAGATGCTGATATTGAAGAAACCAGTCAGGATGATGCGGTTGAAGAATCAACCGATAAATCTGAATCAGAAGAATAAATTGAGAGGATTATAAGATGGCTCGATATTTTAAACGTAAACGTTTTTGTCGTTTTACCGCAGATGGTGTGAAAGAGATAGATTATAAAGATATCACCACACTCAAGAATTATGTGTCTGAATCAGGAAAGATTGTTCCAAGTCGTATTTCTGGAACAAATGCCAGATATCAACGACAGTTATCAACTGCAATCAAGCGTGCGCGCTTCCTTGCGTTGATACCTTATTGTGACGCACATTAATCTGCTTTAATAAGCGTTAGGTTTATTCAATAGTACATCTTTTTCAGGTGAACTATTCAGGCACAAAAACCAATACCAATTGGCCTGTGAGTAGTAAATATTAAATTGATTGGCAACTACATATTGAGTGGCAGGCTTCAGGCCATTTCAGCAGTAACGTTTAGTGCTCTGATTTCGTTACTATTGCCACCGTTTGCATTTCTGATCAATGGATCAGTCGTCGCACTGCTTACCTTGAGAAAGGGAAGTGTGATAGGCATGCAAACCTTGTTTACAAGTTTATTATTATTAGTAGTTTTTTCACTACTTGCCAATTTACCATTACAACTTGGTTTAATGTATGCGCTGGTCATTTGGTTACCAGTCTGGTTTGCAGCTGCAGTACTTAGAGCGTATGCGCAACAAGGTTTATTGCTACTTATTGTGGGACTTATGGCAGCAGTGTTAATCGCTGTCATGTATATGTTTATTGGTGATGTGTCGGTCTGGTGGCAGCAATGGTTGATGTTGATGATCGAAAAAACCATGCCGCCAGAGCACATTGAGCAGTATAAAGCTGTTTTAGACCCAGCTGCTAGCATGTTAAATGCAATGATGATGGCCGGCTTACTGCTGAATATTGTTATGAGTGTGTTGCTGGCGAGGTGGTGGCAGTCGAAATTGTTTAATCCGGGCGCATTCAGGCAGGAATTTTATGCATTGCGTTTGCCCTGGATGATACTGCCTACAAGTGCAGTGATGATTTTGTTGGTGTTTACGTTGGCTGAACCATGGCGGGATTTGTTCAGGGATATCATGGTAGTTTTGATGTTTGTGTATTTAATACAAGGTATCTCATCAGTACATCGTAATGTTGATAAATTTAAACTATCAACCGCATGGATTGCATCGATGTATTGCTTGCTGATACTAATGCCGCAAATGGCATTATTTATCGCCTGTTTAGGTATGATGGATGTCTATGTGAACTGGCGTAAAATAAAAATTGACTCGTAAAATGAATCCGAAGACGAGTCTGTGAAGAATCTGTTATTATAAAATCGTTATGAATTGAGGTAATCTGATGGAAGTTATATTGCTTGAAAAAGTACATAAACTCGGCGAGTTGGGCGACCAGGTCAACGTTAAACCTGGTTTTGGTAGAAACTATCTTATCCCGAGCGGCAAAGCAGTTTCCGCAACTGTTGATAATATTGCCAAATTTGATGCTCGTAGGGCCGAACTGGAAAAACAGCAACAAGAGTCATTAGCTGCAGCAACAGCACGTGCTGAAAAACTCAATATAGTGAGTATCGCTATTTCACGTAAAGCAGGTGCCGAGGGTAAATTATTCGGTTCTGTTGGTACTATTGATATTGCTGAGACAGTAACGCTAACGGGTGTTGAGCTTGCTAAACATGAAATCAGGATGCCAGATGGTCCGATACGTAATACGGGTGAATTTGAAGTTGATGTTCAACTTCATTCGGACGTTTCTGCTATCATCAAGGTAAGTGTTGTTCCGGAAGAAGAAGTTTAGTTTTCAACCCGGTTCAGCAAAATAGTTGATTCTTCGAGATAGCTTTTAATCGGGCTATCTTGTGTTTTATTTGGATCGATTCTCGATCCAGGAGAGCTAATGCAGGAACCGGGGCAAACATCCTATTCAACTGATGCTGAGACATTAGCATTAAAAATTCCGCCGCATTCGATAGAAGCTGAACAAGCTGTATTAGGTGGCGCATTCCTCGATAAAGAAGCCTGGGACAAGGTTGTCGAACGTGTTCGTGAAGAAGATTTCTATCGAAAAGATCACCGCATTATTTTTCGTGCCATTAGCCAACTCAGCGAAGAAGGGCAGCCTTACGATATTGTGACGGTGGCTGAATGGTTGGAAAACCATCAGTTACTTGATGATGCCGGCGGTATGCGCAAGCTCGCTGCATTAGCCGAAAACACCCCAAGTGCAAGTAATATTAGTGCCTACGCTGATATTGTTCGAAAACGTTCCATCCTGCGACAGTTAATTTCTGCAACAACCGATATTAACGATACGGTATTTAATCCGCAGGGACGTAGTAGCGAACAAATTTTGGAGTTTGCAGAACAGACAGTATTTGAAATTGCAGAACACGAAAATCGTGGTCGTAAAAGTTATCAACTCATCAAGGAATATTTAAAAGATGCCTTGAATAAAGTGGATGAATTATTCCACAAAGACAGTCCAATAACGGGTATAGCGACGGGTTATGATGACCTGGACATGAAGACGGCAGGTTTCCAACGTTCAGATTTAATTATTGTTGCTGGTCGACCATCCATGGGTAAAACAGCTTTTGCTGTAAATATTGCTGAACATGCCGCAATTAAGGGTAAGCATAGTGTTGCTGTCTTTAGTATGGAAATGCCAGGCGAACAATTGGCCATGCGTATGATGTCTTCATTGGGACGCATTGACCAACATAAGGTTCGCACCGGTAAACTCGATGATGAAGATTGGCCACGGTTAACTTCAGCAGTTGGAATCTTGCAAGAAACAAGAATGTTTATCGATGATACACCGGCACTGACACCTGCCGAATTACGCGCACGCTGCAGACGTATTTCTCGTGAACATGGTCTCGACCTGGTGGTTGTGGATTATTTGCAGTTAATGCAAGTAGCTGGAACTTCTGAAAATAGAGCCACAGAAATATCCGAGATATCCCGTTCTCTGAAGGCGATGGCGAAAGAACTAAAAGTTCCTGTTATAGCTCTATCACAGTTGAATCGTAGTCTGGAATCTCGTACGGACAAACGACCAGTGATGTCAGATTTACGCGAATCAGGTGCAATTGAGCAAGATGCTGACGTGATTTTGTTTATCTATCGAGATGAAGTTTATGATTCGGAAAGCGTAGATAAAGGAATAGCGGAAATTATTATCAGTAAACAGCGAAACGGTCCAATAGGTAAAGTTAAACTATCATTTCTTGGTCAATATACTCGTTTTGAAAACTATGTAGAGGATTATGCACATTCTCCGGTTGGGGGGGGCTATGGATGAGTCGTCCATCACGGGTAGTCATAGATAAGCAGGCTCTTAAGCATAATTTCAAGCATATACAAGCATTAGCTCCACACTCAAAGATAATGGCTATCATCAAGGCGGATGCTTATGGTCATGGTTTGGTTAGAGTTGCCAGGACACTAAGCGATGCAGATGCTTTTGGTGTGGCCTGTCTCGAAGAAGCAGAACAGTTACGAATCGCCTCTATCACTACGCCTATAGTCCTGCTGGAAGGACCTCATAAAGCAACAGATTTAAATGATATCGTTAAGCTTAATCTGGATATTGTGCTGCATAATGAATTTCAACTCGATATTTTAGAACAATCAAAACTTGATGAACCACTCCATGTGTGGGTGAAAATCGATACGGGCATGCATCGATTAGGTTTCCCGCTCAGTAAAACAGACGAAGTTTTAAAACGTGTGGCAGATTGTAAGAATATAAAAAAACCTTATCGGTTGATGACACATCTTGCTACGGCCAATGAAGATAGCCATCCTCTAACGCAACAACAATTAGAAAATTTCAAACAATTCTGTGGTGACATTGACGTCGAAAAGACGATTGCTAATTCTGCTGCAGTAATTGGACTGCCAGAGACACACGCTGAATGGATACGTCCGGGCTTGATGCTTTATGGTGTTTCACCAATGTCTGATAGTCATGCAGAACAGATTGGCTTAAAACCAGTCATGACACTAGAGTCTGAACTGATCTCCATTCAAAAATTAGAAAAAGGTGAACCTGTCGGTTATGGCGCAACCTGGCGTTGTCCAGAAGATATGCCAGTGGGTGTGGTGGCTGCTGGTTATGGTGACGGTTTTCCACGACATGCAGAATCAGGTACGCCGGTACTTGTTAATGGTGTTCGTTGTGCATTGATTGGTAGAGCCTCAATGGATATGTTGACTATTGATCTAAGAAATCAACCAGAGGCCAGGATTGGCGACAGGGTCGTGTTATGGGGTGAATCATTACCAGTAGAAGAGATCGCACGTCACGCAGATACGATTCCCTATGAATTGCTATGCGGTGTGCATAAACGACTGGAATTCATTGAGCGTGAGTAAAACAAAAATCCAGTTTCAATGTAATGAATGTGGTGCGGAAACGCCAAAATGGGTCGGGCAATGTCCTGATTGTATGGCCTGGAATACATTGCAGGAAAGCATCATAGAAAAAAAATCGACATCTGATAACAATCGTTTTCGTGAACACCTTGCCGGACCGGCTGAAGTCTGTTCGCTAGATGCCGTTGAAACAACTGAGACTTATCGACAAGCAACAGGGCTGGACGAACTGGATCGTGTTATGGGTGGTGGTCTGGTCAATGGTTCAGTAACCCTGATTGGTGGTGATCCAGGCATTGGTAAATCAACGCTATTGCTACAAACCCTGGCTTGCCTCGATAGTGCTTCGGGTGTGCCGAGTCTTTATGTCACCGGTGAAGAGTCTGCACAACAAGTTGGATTGCGCGGAAAGAGACTGGGCTTATCTTTAGGAGCATTACGAATACTCACTGAGAATCATCTTGAACGAATTCTGAATGTTGCCAGTAAAGAAAAGGCGAGAGTCATAGTGATTGATTCAATCCAAACAGTTTACAGTGATATTTTGCAATCTGCTCCCGGTTCTGTTGCACAAGTCAGAGAATGTGCTGCTCAATTAGTCAGGTTTGCCAAGCAAACCAATACAGCATTATTTCTGGTTGGACATGTTACTAAAGAAGGCGCATTAGCCGGCCCTAGAGTGTTAGAACATATGGTCGATACGGTACTTTATTTTGAAGGTGATAGTAGTAGTCGTTATCGAGTTGTACGCACTGTTAAGAATCGTTATGGCGCAGTGAATGAATTAGGTATATTCGCCATGACTGATAAAGGTCTGAGAGAAGTCTCTAACCCTTCTGCCATATTTTTATCACGTCATGAAGATCCGGTATCAGGTAGCGCCATTATGGTAACGCGGGAAGGAACACGGCCTATGTTGGTAGAAGTTCAGGCGTTGGTTGATCAATCACACCTGGGAAACCCCCGCCGTGTTGCGCTTGGCCTTGAGCAAAATCGCTTGGCAATGTTACTTGCAGTTTTGCACCGTCATGTCGGAATTTCTATGAGTGATCAGGATGTGTTTACCAATGTTGTTGGAGGTGTACGTATTTCCGAGACTGCGATTGACCTGCCATTATTAATGGCAATAGTCTCCAGTTTCAAAAACAAACCACTCCCACAAGACATGGTAATGTTTGGTGAAGTCGGCTTGTCTGGTGAAATACGACCGGTACAAAATGGTATGGAAAGATTAAATGAGGCTGTAAAGCATGGTTTCAAACAGTCATTGATTGCTGAAGCGAATAAACCAAAGAATGCAATAAAAGAAATGAAAACACATTCAGTAAAACACCTCGCACAGGTTATGGAAATTCTGGATTTTTGAATGATTAAAAATTTAAATGGGGTTTAATTTATTCCGTTCTGAAATCTAAAATTCAGATTGAAAGATTATGCTTCATTATTTTCAATTGTTTCCTGGAGTATTTTTACTCGAGCCATTTTTATAGAATTTTCAGAGACTTGCGTTATCTCTGCTAGATAATTATTAATTTTCAGTGTAGTGCCAGATTCAGGTATATATTCCAGATGTTCCAGTAAAAGACCATTTAATGTTTTCGGTCCCTCAGTCGGGAGATTCCATTTTAGTTGTCGGTTTATTTCACGTAAATGAACTGAGCAATCAATTAAATATGAACCATCTTCTTGAGGCTGAATATCCAGATTAAAAGTTTGCATGTCGGTCGTGAACTCGCCAACAATTTCTTCCAGAATATCTTCAAGTGTTACTAAACCTTGAATTACACCGTATTCGTTGACGACAATACCAAAACGACGTTTGTTACGTTGGAATTTCATCATCTGCGTGTGTAACGGCGTACCTTTAGGCACAAAATAACTATCACTCATAATGTCGTTAATAGATTCTTTCGTGACTTCGTTTTTATCATTCACAATTCGTAACATCCGTCGAAGATGAATAATTCCAATAATATTATCAATGCTAGATTGATAAACAGGCAGGCGAGTGTGTTGACAATGATTAATCTGCTCCATGATTTCCTTGATCGGATCGTCCAGATCAATCGCAGCAATTTCATTACGTGGCACCATGATGTCGTCAACGGTAACATTTTCGAGTTCAAGTATATTAAGTAACATGCGACGATGTCGTTGTGGTATCAATGCACCGGCTTCACGCACGATAGTTCGTAATTCGTCTCGTGATAGAGGCGCATCACCTTGATCATTTAAACTCACACCAAATAAACTCAATAAACCATTTGAAATCCAGTTCACTAGCCAGACGGCTGGGTAAGCAATTTTCATTAATGGTGCAAGGATATAGCTTGCCGGGAAGGCAATCGATTCAGGATTTATAGCCGCTAGTGTTTTTGGTAACACTTCAGCAAAGATTAAAAAGATGATGACTAGTACGAATGGCGCTAACGCTACTCCCAGATCACCCAGCAAGCGTATCCCAATCAATGTTGCAACAGATGCAGCGATGATATTTACCAGGTTATTACCTAGCAATATAAGACCGATGAGACGGTCTGGTCGTGACAGAAGTTTTTCAGAAATGATGGCGCTGCGTTTACCTTCTTTTGCCAGATGACGCAGACGATAACGATTTAATGAAATCATAGCCGTTTCTGAACTGGAAAAAAAAGCGGAAAATATTATTAAACAGAATAAGGTCCCAAACAGAACCGGCAGCGGGATATTGTCCAAAAATTGTTAACCTCATTAAATTAGCAGAGAGTATTGTGCTGTATTAGCCTACGTTTGTGTCAAGTTTTCAGTGAATTAAATTTGTTATACGCGATGTAATATCATTTCGAGCACGAATTTCGAGCCGAAATAGGCGAGCAACAATGCAGTAAACCCCCCCAGCGCCCAACGAATAATCCGCTTTCCACGCCAACCGGCTGACCAGCGACCCCAAAGTAAAATGGCATAAATAACCCAGGCAAGCATTGATAATATGGTTTTATGCGCCAGGCGTTGGGCAAAAATGTCATCTATAAACATCGTTCCCGAGGCGAGACTGAGACTTAATAGAAAAAAACCAATGACGATAAACTGTATTAATAGTTCTTCCATTACCTGTAGTGGCGGCAATATGTTCATGGTTAATGCCGCACGTTTAGATTTTATCAGTTTCTCTTGTATGGCGAGGATCAACGCCTGAATAGCGCTGATCAATAGTAAGCTGTATGCACAGATAGATAGCAGGATATGGATACGTAATCCGGTTGATAAGGAATCATCCAGGATTCGTCCTCCCGGAATAAATAGTTCAAGTAATATGGTTAGACTGGCGATGGGGAATATAATAAGTAGCAAATTCTCTAACGGACGAAATAGAGATGTCAAAATTACGATTAATGCGACCAGCCATCCAACTAATGAAACGGCATTAAAAAAGCCGAAATCAAAACCGTTTCCTAGAACAATCAATTGATACAATAAATGCGCATGCAAAATGATGCCGATCATGCCTGTCATAAGCATGATCGGCCGGGTTTTGCCAAATAGCGTTGACGGGTACGTCAGTTTGGCACCTACCAGGAATGTAGATATCAGGTACAGCAATACAGCGATAATGGGTTGAATACTCATAGTTCGATATTATCTAAATAATTAGCCAGATGATTGCATATTCTGGCTGGCTGTAGAAGTATTGATTCAGTACGCAGATTTAATAAAGAAGTTTTTAAGTAATTGAATTAATAAGTTAGAATAGTCGGCTATTCCGATAATTATATAATGATGACTTCAGAAAAATATGTTTGATGCCCTATCCGATAAATTAAGCCGGGTTTTTAAAGACCTGCGTGGACATGGTCGTTTAAGTGAAGAAAATATCAGGGATGGATTGAGAGAAGTCCGTATGGCCTTGCTCGAAGCTGATGTTGCCTTACCCGTCGTTCGAGACTTTATTCAACATGTGCGCGATCGTTCTCTCGATAAAGCGGTTCTGACCAGTCTTACGCCAGGCCAAGCTTTAATTAAGATTGTAAATGAGGAATTGGTTTCTCTAATGGGAGAAAGCAATGAGCCATTAAATCTCAAGACACAACCCCCAGCAGTTATTTTATTGGCTGGTTTGCAGGGTGCAGGCAAGACCACAACAGCAGCAAAACTAGGCCGTTGGATAAAGCAGAAAGAAAATAAAAAGGTCGCCGTGGTTAGCTGTGATGTTTATCGACCTGCTGCGATAAAACAATTACAGACTTTGGCGAGTGAAAATGAGCTGATCTGGATTGAAAGCAATGAAAACGAAAAACCGAAAACTATTGCTTCCAATGCGGTTGATACTGCCCGCCGTCAATTAATTGATGTACTGATTGTTGATAGTGCCGGTCGCTTACATATTGACGACGATATGATGCAAGAGATCAAGCAGGTACATAGCGCGATTTCGCCAGTGGAAACACTATTCGTCATTGATAGTATGATGGGACAAGATGCTGTTAACGCTGCTGCAGCGTTCAACGATGCTTTACCATTGACGGGTACAATATTGACCAAGACAGATGGCGATGCACGAGGTGGTGCCGCGTTGACCGTCAAGCATGTCACCGGCAAGCCAATCAAGTTTATCGGCACCGGTGAAAAGAGTGATGCTTTATCAGCATTTCATCCGGAAAGAATTGCATCACGCATCCTGGGGATGGGTGATGTCCTGAGCCTGATTGAAGAAGTTGAAGAAAAAACAGATCAGGAGCAGGCACTTAAACTTGCCAAGAAACTCAAACAGGGCAAAGGGTTTACACTGGAAGATTTTCGGGATCAATTAAAACAAATGAGTAGTATGGGTGGTATTGCCGGAATGCTGGATAAAATACCGGGTATGTCAAAATTACCGCCCGGTGCCGCTTCACAGGTAAATGATCGTGAGTTTGTTAAACTAGGCGCGATTATAGATTCAATGACACGTAAAGAGCGAGTAGCACCAGACGTCATTAATGGTTCGCGTAAAAAACGTATTGCAGCCGGATCAGGCACACAAATTCAGGATATAAACAAGCTTTTAAAACAATTTAAACAAATGCAGAAGATGATGAAAAAAATGTCTGGCAAGGGCGGTATGGCCAAGATGTTGCGTGGTATGGGCGGCAATATGCCACCTCCAGGAATGCCGTTTAAATAATAATGACAGACGAAACAGAAAAGTCGGCACTCGATTATCATCGCTTTCCAAAACCTGGAAAGATAGAAATATCCCCAACCAAACCGCTGGCGAATCAACGCGATTTAGCATTGGCTTATAGTCCGGGTGTTGCAGAACCTTGTAAGGCTATTGTTACTGAAAGTCGCCTTGTTGCAGATTTAACCATACGTTCAAATTTAGTCGCTGTGATTACGAATGGTACAGCAGTATTGGGTCTGGGCAATATTGGTCCGCTTGCTGCAAAACCAGTCATGGAAGGAAAGGCAGTACTCTTTAAAAAATTCGCCGGTATCGATGTTTTCGACCTTGAGATCAATGAAAACGATCCGGATAAACTCATTGATATCATTGCCAGCCTTGAACCGACCTTCGGTGGAATAAATCTGGAAGATATTAAATCTCCCGAGTGTTTTCTTGTAGAAGGCAAACTACGCAAACGGCTGAAGATCCCTGTCTTCCATGATGATCAACATGGTACAGCCATCATCGTTGCGGCTGGAATTATTAATGCTCTAAAGGTTGTTAATAAAGATATATCTGAAGTTAAGCTGGTAACGACGGGTGCAGGAGCAGCTGGTATTGCTTGTCTCAAGTTGTTGGTTAAGCTGGGCATGAAAAAGAACAACATCATCGCGGTTGATCATGTCGGTGTCATTTATAAAAACCGTCGTGCTGAGCAAACACCACATAAACGCATGTTTGCCAGCGATACTAAATTAAGAACCTTGTCTGATGTAATGAAAGGAGCCGATATCTTTCTTGGACTGTCTGCGCCCGGTGTTTTAAAGCAGGAAATGGTTAGAAGTATGGCAGAGAACCCGATTGTCTTTGCCCTCGCGAATCCAATTCCTGAGATCTTGCCGGAAGAAATCAAGGCCGTAAGAGAAGATGCGATCATTGCGACTGGTCGTTCAGATTATCCGAATCAGGTAAATAATGTTTTGTGTTTCCCTTATATTTTTCGTGGTGCACTTGATGTTGTTGCTACCACAATCAATGACGAAATGAAGATTGCTATGGTCAACGCCCTGGCAGAGTTGGCAGAGGAAGAAACCCCCGAGGCAGTTCTAGCGGCCTATGGTGGAGAGCAACTTAAGTTCGGACGAGAATATTTAATCCCTAAACCATTTGATCCACGTTTAATCATGAAACTCGCTCCGGCGATTGCTCAAGCAGCGATGGATAGTGGTGTTGCGACTCGACCAATCGAGGATATGGAAGCTTATCGTCAGCATTTATCACAATATATCTTTGAGTCGGTCATTCTGATGAGACCATTATTTGTAAAAGCGAAAGCAGACCCGAAACGACTCGTTTATGCAGAAGGTGAAAAAACAAAGATATTACATAGCGTTCAGTCTGTACTTGATGAAGGATTGGCAAAACCTGTTTTAATCGGTGATCCGAATATTATAGAGAACAGGATTAAACAAATGGGACTGCGATTAAGACCCGGGGTCGATGTACAAATCGTGAATCCCACTGAATATATGGAAAAAGTAAACGTCAATCTGGATGGCATTTCCGAGGTTAATACTTGTGTAGCCACTAAAATGGTAGAGCAAGGTGAGGCAGACGCCATTATCTGTGGAACGGATGGACATTTTCATGACCATCTTGCACATGTCATAAGAGAGTTGGGTATCAATGAAGAATATAAACAGGCCGCTGCAGTCAATGTGCTGCTGTTGAAGAAAGGTGCATTTTTTATCTGTGATACTGCAGTCACAGTTGATCCTACTGCTGAGCAGATCGCTGATAATACTTTACTGGCGGCAGAAACCGTTAAGCGTTTTGGTCTGACGCCACGTGCGGCATTACTCTCATTTTCCAATGGTGATGATATTGATTCGGATACCTGTATCAAGATGAGAGCAGCAATGGAAATAATTCATAAACAAGATCCTGATCTGCAAGTACAGGCACCGATTCGTGCCGATGCAGCCTTACTCAGTGATATACGAAGACGGGTATTGCCTTATTCGAAGTTAGTGGATAACGCAAACTTGTTAATTATGCCCAATCTGGATGCAGCAAAGATTGCCTATGATATGGTCAAGATACTTGGTGAAGGCACATCAATTGGCCCAATATTAGTTGGTTTGAATCATCCGGTGCATATTTTGACACCTTCTTCTACTGTGCGACGTATTGTAAATGCCAGCGCTATCGCTGTTGTGGATGCACAGATTAAGGCAAATGAATCCCAGTCCCTATTAGAAGTGGTTTAGACGAAATTAGAAGTTAAACAAGCGTCTTTCTGGTTTTAAAATAAATGTTGCTATAACTGTGGCTATTACAATCATGCTAAAACAAACCAGACTCCACTCAGCAATACTAAACCCAATAAAACGCCATTGTACTTCGGCACATTCGCCAGAACCACTCAGGATCATTTTCAAGGCTTCGCCTAGAGGAAATACTTCAAGCATGTAGTCCAGACCTGGGCCGCATTCTGGTACAAGCTCCGGCGGTAAATGTTGCAGCCAGGTTTGTCGACCTGCTATACCAGCGCCAATCAGTGCAACAATGATCAGTAAAATATTATAAATAATGCGAAATACATTCTTTGGATTATGTATGGCGCTTATGAGTGCAATAATGGATATTGCGATATAAGCCATACGTTGAAATGCACATAAAGGGCATGGCTCGAGACCTTTAACGTGTTCCAGGTACAAGCCAAAGCCGAGTAGGGAAAGGCAAACAGTAAAAAGGAACAGATAAAAAAGTCTTGATGTCAGCATAGCGTCATAGTGTTGTTATAAGTTATAAAGAGCCCATTCTACTTACCGACGTGGTAATTAATACGGCATAATATCCTGAAGAGGCTAAAAATAAAAATTTCTATTCATAATTCTTGTAATGATTGCTATCCGAATCTTTGAAATAACCCTCCCAATCATTGCGATCGTAATGGCCGGGCTCTTATATGCAAGAAAATTTGCACCAGATATGACCGTGCCCAATCGCCTCAACATGGATGTCTTTATTCCATGTTTACTGTTTAGTGTGATCTATGAGAAGGCTGGCGTCACTGGCTTATTTGGTCATCTTGCTTTGGCAGTTACATTGGTTATCTTATTCTCCGGTCTGATCGCCTGGCTTGTCTCCTGGTTGCTACACATTGATCCTAAAAGTTTATGTCCTCCCATCATGTTTGGGAATGCCGGAAATCTGGGTCTACCATTAGTCATTTTAAGTTTTGGCGAAACTGCGCTGTCTGCAGCGGTAATTATTTTCGTTGTCTGTAATTTCTTTCACATCACTATTGTTAACTATTGGCTTAATAAAAAAGCGAGCCTTGTTAAGGTATTAACGACACCAATGATAATGACTGTGTTGATAGCAATTACATTAAGCGTATTGAAAGTTGAAATATCCGGTACATTGCTTGAACCGGTTAGAATGTTAGGTAATGTTTGTGTGCCGTTGATGTTATTTGCTTTAGGTGTACGGCTGGTAGATATCAGGTTATCGCAGTGGAGACTGGGAATGTTAGGAGCTTTACTAGCTCCAGTTTGTGGTATTGCGATCGTGCTGCTGATCAGTCCATGGTTGGAATTAACACGATTGGAGCAAGGCGTTTTATTTTTATTTGGTTCACTTCCGCCAGCAGTCATGAATTTTATGTTTGCCGAACATTATGATCAGGAGCCAGCCAAGGTTGCTGCCATGGTGTTGTTTGGAAATGCGTTTAGTATTGTTTCAATACCAATGGCGTTAGCATATGTATTGCCGAGGTTTGCGTGAACAGAGATTCTATATAAAAAATATAACTTCAGCTAAGATAAAAGTTTAATTTAAATAAGAATTAAAAAATTCAACCAGCCTCCTCTCGGCCCAATACTTAACATTGAATGGTGAGCTACCATAAATAAACCCGACATGGCCACCGTGTTCGGTGAGTTCCAGTGTGACACTCGGTGATAAGTCATTTTCAATGGGGAGAGCTGTTTCGTTCATGAAGGGGTCGTCTTTGCTATGCAGGATTAAAGTAGGTGTAACGATGTGTTTGATGAATTGTTTGCAGCTTGATTTTGTGTAGTAGTCATCCACGTTTTTAAAACCATTTAGTGGCGCTGTTACATTATCATCGAATAAAAAGAAATCCGTCCAATCATTCAGTTTGTTTAGATCGATTGGCGCAGTCCTGTCTTTAAATTTGTTACGAACTTTATCACTAAGGCTATTGATTAAATAACGTTGGTATATTCTGGAGAAGCCGATCTTTAATTCACTAGCGCAGTTGCTGAGATCAAATGGGATTGAGATTGCCATGGCCGCTTTAAAGGGTGAATTGTTGCCTTGTTCGCCGAGATATTTTATAAGTACATTTCCGCCCAGTGAAACGCCTATCGCTGCCAGGTCTCTATCTGGATAACGTAATTTTAATTCAGTGACGAGTGTGTTGATATCGCCGGTATCTCCCGAATGGTAACTACGATCCAATCGGTTATGTCGACCACTACATCCACGAAATTGCATGAGTACACCTTGCCAGCCGCACTCGTTTATAGTTTTTAAAATCCCGTTTACATAAGGTGAGTCTATTGAGCCTTCGAGTCCATGTAATAAGACGATTAAAGGTTCGCTGCTTTTTTCTTCGGTCCAGACCAGATCGATGAAGTCACCATCGGGTAAATCAAATTGTTCATTGTGCGTTTTTAAAGGAGATGATTTATAAAACAGGTTCAAATACATTGACTGCACGTGACGATTACGACACCACCAGGCAGGTTTGAAATCGCTATTGATAATATTTTGTGTGCTGATGGATGTATTTCCTTAATGCTGATTATTTTTTATCATCAATATGTCGTTGTAAGATACCTTGATAATGTTCGATGCGTCGGTCGCGAAAATAAGGCCAGATACGTCTTGTTTGCTCTGTCTTATCTAAATCTATTTCAGCTATGATAACGCAGTCGTCTTCGGGTGCGGCTTTAGCGAGGGTTTCTCCCTGTTGTCCAGCGATGAAGCTGGAACCCCAGAATTGTGTTGCATTGTCATCACAGCCATCAAGATCTTCCAGACCAATTCTATTACTAACAATAACGGGCAGGTTATTGGCAATCGCATGTGATTTTTGAATCGTTATCCAGGCATTGCGTTGCCGTATTTTTTCCTGTTCTGTTTCAGCCGGTTCCCAACCAATGGCGCTGGGGAACAAGAGTAACTCTGCACCGGATAGCGCCATGATTCTTGCTGCTTCGGGATACCATTGATCCCAACAGATTAAAACGCCCAGTCGGCCGATAGAGGTATCAATCGGAATAAAGCCTTGCTCACCGGGTGTGAAATAATATTTTTCATAAAAGCCGGGATCGTCCGGTATGTGCATTTTCCTATAGATGCCTGCAAGACTGCCGTCTTTATCAATGACTATTGCTGTATTGTGATATAAACCTTTAGCCCTTTTTTCAAAAACAGTTGCAACGATAATTATATTATTTTGTTTTGCGACAGCTTGTAGTTGTTCGGTTGTCTTCCCGGGAATAGGTTCTGCTAAATCGTAATTATCAGGGTCTTCTGTAATACAAAAATATGTCGACATGCTGAGCTCAGGCAGCAAGACGAGGTCTGCACCTTGAGCGGCAGCCTTTTCTATACCATTGATGCCTGTCTTCATATTTTCTTCATAGTCATTACTACAAGTGTGTTGAACAATCGCGACCTTTATTTTACTCATTAATGTAGTACTCCAGCTGGTAGTTGCATGCTGGCACAATGCAAACTGCCAAATTGTTTAATCATTGCAGTTGAGTTAATCCCAATAATACGTCGTTCCGGAAAACACTTCTGCAAAACTTCCAATGCATTTTTATCTTCAGGCACGTTGTAAACTGGAACCAAAACGGCCTGATTAATGATCAAGAAATTTGCATAAGATGCGGGCAGGCTTTGTCCGTCATATTTAATATTTTTTGGCATAAGCAAAGGTATTAAATTATAGGGCTTGTCTTCATTATCACTTAACGCTTTTAATTCTGCTTCCATCAATTTAAGTGAATCATGGTCGGGGTTATGCACATCATCACAAGCACAATAAACAATCGTATGTTTATCGACAAAGCGAGCGAGATTATCGATATGACTATCAGTATCGTCGCCGGTAATTCCACCGTGGTCTAGCCATAGAACTTTAGTGGCACCAAGATAATTATTTAATAATTTTTCGACGTCTTTTTTTGTTTTATCAGGATGACGTTTCAACAGACAATGCGATGTAGTTAATATTGTCCCGTGGCCATCGGATTCGACACTGCCACCTTCAAGAACAAAATCACAATCTTTCATTTGGTTTTCATCGAAGTAGTTTTCTTTATAGAGATGTCTGGATACTGCATTATCCAGGTCGGAGTGGTATTTATTACCCCAGCTGTTGAAAATGAAGTTTTGTAACTGCAGGCTACCATCACAGCGAACTGTGATTGGACCGTAATCTCTGAACCAGGTATCGTTGGTCTTGCATATGCTTAGTTGATAAGCATCTTTTGCTATTGCGTGGTCTTTGAATAAATTCTCTATCATTTCTTTATGCTGCTTGTCATAACAAATGATTAGTAATTTTTGGTATTGGGAAATAGCTTTGCACATATCAAGATAAACCTTGCCGATCTCGTCGAGATTATTTTTCCAGTCACTTTCAGTGTGTGGCCAGGTCAGGAGAATACCTGATTGTGCTTCCCATTCGGCGGGTAGTTCTATTTGTTCTTCATGCGTGGATAGCATAGGGGAGTTCCGTGATTGAAACCTCATGCTGGCATTGCCTATCAGTAAAGAGGGGTTCTTTTATTTTATCCAATTCTATAATCGCAAGGGCATAACTTAGCCCATCAGTGCGGCATTCTGAATTGATAACAGTTCCGATCTTACTTCCATTCTTCAAATAAAGATTGTTGCCTGCAGTCAATGATTGAGTTGTAGTCATTAATTGTAAACGTTTTTTTACTTCACCACGAAAATGTAAACGAGCAATGACTTCTTGTCCGGGATAACAACCTTTTTTATAACTTAAGCCTTTTAGTACATCGAGGTTTAACATCTGAGGTAAGAACTGTTCCTGAGTTGCTAATGTTATCCACGGCAGCCCCGCAAGAATATCTAAAAGATTCCATGCAGAACTACTTATCATTGTTATCTCATTCTTGTGTGCCGTTAGTTTATTTATCAATGCATCTATGCTGCCAGTGACCAGGTGGCGGCCAGAGCCATCGGGATGACAAATGACAATGAGGCCATCAAACGCATGAACTGCGCCGGGCTCTGTTGGAATATTTTCATTTAATAAAGAAAGCTCAGTCGTATTGGCTAAGCCAAGCAGTGGTGATGTCTCTGAAATATCAGCTATTGTTACGTCGGAACGCATGACAAACATAGTAAGTCTTTTTTGCACAAACTCTTTCAACTCTTTTTTGAAAATCAATAGATAGCTTGTGCCCGTATTAACCACTAAAAAATTGGTAATCAACTGTCCTTTTGGATTACACCATGCAGAAAGTTGCGCAGCAGGGGTTTCAATCAGATTTAAATCATTGATGAATTGGCCGTGTAAAAATAAATGACGTTCACTTCCGCCAACGACTAGCGTTGTAAACCCGGCCAGGGGAGAGACTAGAGGGGTTTCTATAATATTGAGATCAGGATGATTTAGCTCAATACCATCATCGTGTATTGTTGCTCCCTGTTGATGCAGGAATTTCTGCCATGTGTCTTGCATAACGCTGGTTCACTCTATATGTCTGGATTGTCTGATTAATAAAATAATGTTTTTTAAGGCAATGTTTTCTGGCTCACCTTTCCCCATTATCCAGTTGAGTATATCCAGATCAGGTTCATCCAATAGCCGTACAAATGCTTTTTTACCATCATCATGAAGCGTGTCATAAGACTGCTCAAGAAATTCAGTCAACACAATATCCATTTCCCGAATACCACGCCGGCAACGCCAGAGAAGACGGGAACGTTCGGTTTCCATTTAAACGGTACGAGACACCATCAGCTTTTTGATCTCGGCAATCGCTTTTGCCGGATTCAACCCTTTGGGGCATGTGTTGGTACAGTTCATGATGGTATGACAACGGTACAAGCGGAATGGATCTTCCAGATCATCCAGACGTTCGCCAGTATATTCATCACGGCTATCGATTATCCAGCGATAGGCCTGTAATAAAATAGCAGGGCCCAGGTAACGGTCACTGTTCCACCAATAACTTGGACAACTGGTCGAACAGCAGGCACAAAGAATACATTCGTACAGACCATCCAGTTTTTCACGCTCTTCTTTTGATTGAAGTCGCTCTGCATCAGGTGGGAGTGCTGATTGGGTTTGCATCCAGGGCTTGATTGAAGCATATTGTGCATAGAAGTGGGTTAAGTCCGGTACCAGATCTTTGATCACGGGCATATGTGGTAACGGATAGATGGCAACATCACCATCAAACTCATTAATGGCCTTGGTGCAAGCCAGCGTGTTTGTGCCGCCTATGTTCATAGCGCAGGATCCACAAATACCTTCACGGCAAGAGCGACGAAAGGTAAGGGTTGAATCGATTTCATTTTTTATATAAATGATTGCATCCAGGACCATTGGGCCACAGTTATCCAGATTGATCTCATACGAGTCGAGTCTTGGGTTTTCACCTGAGTCAGGTTCCCAACGATAAACACGGAATGTTTTTTTATTCGTAGCACCTTCAGCATTGGCAAAGGTTTTACCGAGTTTAACTTTAGAATTTTTAGGTAATGTAAATTCAGCCATAGTGGTTCTCTAATTATTTAATAGACACGTTTCTTGGGTGGGAACACTTCAACTTCGTCAGTCAGTGTAAACATATGAACTGGTCGATACTCGAAACTGACTTCACCCTTATCATTGAATGAGGCAAGGGTGTGTTTCATCCAGTTATCATCATCACGATCGGGAAAGTCTTCGCGTGCATGACCACCACGGCTCTCTTGACGATTGTATGCAGAATGTATACTGACCATTGCACAGCGTAAAAGATTGTCAAGTTCCAACGCTTCAACCAAATCGGTATTCCAGACCATGCTTTTATCGTCAATTTTTATCTGTGAATAGGATTCCCAGATGTCGGCCATTTTATCAATGCCTTCTTTCAGGGTTTCGCCGGTACGAAATACAGCGGCATCGTTTTGCATAGTACGTTGCATGTTATTACGTATCTCGGAGGTTTTGATCGAACCCTTGTTGTGTCGTAATTTATCGAGACGATCCAGACTTTCCTGACCTGCATTTGGCATCGATTTATGCGCTTGTCCTGGCTTTATATTTTCAGCACAATAATTTGCAGCAGAACGACCAAAGACAATCAAATCGAGTAATGAATTAGAGCCTAAACGGTTAGCGCCATGTACGGATACACAGGCCGCTTCGCCTATAGACATCAATCCTTCTACGATAGTATCGGGATCGCCATTCTTTAAGGTCACGACCTGCCCATGATAATTGGTCTGAATACCACCCATGTTGTAATGCACGGTTGGAATGACCGGGATAGGTTCTTTCGTCACATCAACGCCAGCAAAGATATGGGCCGATTCAGCAATACCCGGAAGACGCTCATTAATCACTTCCGGTCCTAAATGTTCCAGATGCAGATGTATATGATCTTTATCCTTGCCGACGCCACGACCTTCTCGAATCTCTATGGTCATGGAACGACTCACGACGTCTCTTGAAGCCAGATCTTTTGCCGATGGTGCGTAGCGTTCCATGAAACGTTCGCCTTCAGAGTTCGTAAGATAACCTCCTTCACCTCGTACGCCTTCAGTTATCAAGCAGCCAGAACCGTAGATACCGGTCGGATGAAATTGAATGAACTCCATATCCTGCAGTGGTAAACCGGCACGTAAGACCATGCCATTGCCATCACCGGTACAGGTATGTGCGGAAGTAGCAGAGAAAAAGGCTCGTCCATAACCACCTGTGGCTAATACCACTTGATGAGCACGAAATCGATGAATCTTGCCGTCTTCAAGGTTCCATGCCATAACGCCACGGCATACACCTTCATCATCCATAATCAAGTCAAAAGCAAAGTATTCAATAAAGAACTCTGCTTCGTGCTTTAAAGACTGTTGATAAAGTGTATGTAAAATCGCATGTCCAGTACGATCAGCCGCCGCGCAGGTGCGTTGTGCTGTACCTTCGCCATAATTTGTTGTCATACCGCCAAAAGGGCGTTGGTATATTTTGCCTTCTTCAGTACGCGAAAATGGGACACCTTGATGTTCAAGTTCAATTACTGCGGGTACGGCTTCACGACACATATATTCAATTGCATCCTGATCACCTAACCAGTCTGAACCTTTTACTGTGTCATACATATGCCAGCGCCAATCATCCTCGCCCATGTTCCCCAGCGAGGCACTCATGCCACCCTGAGCTGCTACAGTATGACTACGTGTCGGAAATACCTTGGAGATACAAGCTGTTTTAAGCCCTTTCGCTGCCATGCCAAATGTGGCCCTGAGTCCAGCGCCTCCGGCACCTACCACGACGATATCGTATTTATGTTCAATAATTTCGTATGATTTTGTCATTATTATTTACAGTCCTAAATAAACCTTTAACACAGCTATTGCAGAGCTTAGACCAGCCAACAATGCCAGAAATTTGACCAGGATCAGACAAGCGATCTTTTGCCACTCTGGTTTGATGTAATCTTCAATTACTACCTGCAGACCCAGTGCTGCATGGTAGTAGAGAGAAATTACAAATATCAGCATTAATACGGCTTGTAATGGATTTGAGAGCCATGCCACTACGGTTGCATAATCGGCACCGGTAACGACGACCAGTGAATAGATAAACCATAGACTAAGCGGAACCAGTGCAACGGCTGTTAGACGTTGTGACCACCAATGATGAACACCTTCTTTCGCTGAACCTAGTCCGCGTACACGTCCAAGAGGGCTTTGTAAATTCATAGTGCACCTCCCAAGAACAGGGTTGCCACAGTCAATATAATGCTGGCGATAAGAACGGCATAACCTGACTTATAGGTTGTAGATATCTCGAGTCCCATACCGACATCCCAGAACAAATGCCTGATGCCGTTCGCAAGATGGAAATAAAGTGAAAATACAAAGGCGATCAGTATTATTTTGCCATACCAGGCGCTGGTATATTCTTGCAAATTATTAAAAGCCGCTTCACCCGAAGCAAGCCCTACCAACCAGCAACTTAGTAACAAGGCGCCCAGACTAAGAAAGACACCAGTACCTCGATGAGTGATCGATAATATCGATGTCAATTGAGGTTTATAGATTTGTAAATGGGGTGATAACGGTCGTTTCACCGATTCCATAATTGATATCCTCTAATTATTATTTTTAATTTGATTTGCTGAAAATACAAATCATGTTGGTTTTAACTATTCGTTATAATTTTTTAAAAATCGATGCAGCGGCCTTTTTTCTCCCAGTCTCCATATCGGGTAGGTTCCGGCCCTTTAGGACCACCTATTTCTTTACACGCGGCCTTGGGTTTGGGCGCAGACGGTTGATGGGTAATACCATCATTAAGTCTCTCGTTTTCTACTTTTGTACTATTATTCATCTTCTTTTATTTCATTAACGATTGAAAAGAGGACATTCCCTTGTATGCTGCAACGCAAGAACATAATTCTAAGGTTATTTAGAACAAAAATCACGCTAGAATCTTAATTTATCGGGAAGGAACCCAAACTATTAATAATTATGTCATGGACAGTATCGAAAACCCTTTTTTAGTAACTTTAAGATTGCCTGTAAGTCATTCTCCTATAATCGTTACTGTGCTTACGATGGCGCATATATTTTGTCTTTTAATACCATGGTTAACCGGGCTGGACTTAATTTATAAAGTTTTACTGACATGTTGCCCAGTTTTCGGTCTGGCCTATCTAATTTATAAATATTGCTCAGGTTTTACTAAGGAAAGGACGACAGAATTAATTTTGGCTGCTGACGATGATTGGCAGATAAAGCGAGATAATGGTGAGATATACCCAGCGATAATGGGTGATTCCTTGTTTGTACATCCCGCATTGACGATCATTTTGTTGAAATACGTTGGCAATAAAGAATATTTTATATTTACACTGGATAATCTTGAACCCGATCTATTCAGACGTTTACGCGTTAGATTAAGATTTAGAGTTAATCAGGTCTGATATCAGGAAATAAAGTGTGTTCGCCAAGCAATCCAGAGTTTCCTTAGCGGGGTCAGGCTTATATTGGTATTTAATAACTTACAGCCATCATTAAGCACTTCATTACAGGTTTTGAGTGCAAGTCGATTTAATATCAAACCATGTTCAAAAATATTTTTATCCTCTGTTTTTAAGTCGTTATAATTTTTTTCAAGACGGGTTCTTAAATCAATTAATAATGGAGAAAAAATGTCAGTTTGACGCATTCTATCCTTACTAAAGTTGAGCAAGTCATCCTGGCTAATGATGTTAAGCGGAATAATGCAACGAGTCTCGGTAATATAACTCGTTGGTTGTTGTAAACAACGTATGTATTGATAGAGAGTGCCCATGTCGCGCATCATTTTTAAAGAGGATGTGTTTGCTTTTAACTGGATTGCACATTGTTGCCATAACTCGCCTGATGTTGAATCATATAACGATAAAATACCCTCTAAAGAATCAACTTGATCGACGAATAAAAAATGCTCGAACTTCCCGATGATAGAATTGATTGATGAAATTAAAGTTTGATCGATTGTGAGACATGTCATTAATTGTCTGGTGACAGGATGGCGTGGCTGTTGTTGGAATAACCGTTCTATTTCTTCATGCCACCAATGAAGCTTTATTCTCGCTATACCGGGATCTGAACACTCGTGGATAATATCTGTCAGTTCGTGAAGCAATGCATGCAGACTGATAATGATATTTTTATTTTTTTCAGGTTCAAAAAGTGTTGCATAGTAAAGATTAGAGCCATCCGGAATCGCTTTGTTAATACAATAATCCAGCGTGTTTGAATTATGAATTACAGAGTTCACTTAGCTTGTTTTTTATTTCAAGAGGACTGGATATCATACCATCAGCACACCATGAGTTAGGGTCATCATCGGCATCAATATAACCATAAAGCGCTATCAATGTTTTTGTCCCAGCGCGTCGACCTGCTTCAATATCACGTTGCGCATCACCGATATAAATAGTCGTAGCTGGATTTGAATGCATCAGTTTACAAGCGTGAAGAATAGGGGCTGGATGCGGCTTACGGTGTTCGAGTGTGTCGCCGCTTACAACACAGGCCGCGCGTTTATCAAGTGACATTGCTTTCATCAGTGGGTCTGTTAACCATGCAGATTTATTCGTGACGATTCCCCAGGGTTTATTTTCATCTTCCAGAGACTGTAATACTTTTTCCATCCCCTCAAATAGTCGAGTTTCCTGTGCGATATTGGCTCGATAATAATTAAGGAACTCATCACGAATACCATCAAAACCGGTATCACCTTCTTCAAGATCAAATGCAAGTTTGATCATGGCATTTCCCCCAAGAGAGACGGTTGGACGAATTATCTCTTTGGGTAATTTTGGCAAGTCATGTTTTAGACGAATAGCATTTAGCGCATTAGCAAGATCATCTGCCGTATCGGCCAGTGTGCCATCGAGGTCAAAAAGAATGTGATTTATCATTTATCTCTAGCAATGGTATCAAGCAGATAATTAACATCGGGTTGTGAAGTTAATGAGCATTGCCCCGAATAAGGATTATATTGCATTCCAGCGATATCATTCATCTCAAGTTTATTTTGCTTGCACCAGTTGACTAATTCAGAGGGGCGAATAAATTTCTCATATTGATGTGTGCCTTTAGGTAGTAGTTTTAGCAGGTATTCACCTGTTAAGACAGCAAGTAGATAAGCTTTAATATTACGATTGATAGTAGAGAAAAACACATGTCCACCGGGCTTGATCATGTTACTGGCGGCTTGAATTATCGATATAGGATCAGGCACATGCTCCAGTAGTTCCATGCACGTTATGACATCAAAGGTATTTATATGGTTTTGAGAAAAAGATTCTGCAGTGTTGACAGCATAGGTAATCTCAAGATTACCGCGAGTGGCGTGACTGGATGCAATAGCGATATTTTCTTTGCTGGCGTCCAGCCCGGTAATATTAGCGCCTGACTTTGCTATCGCTTCAGTCAGGATGCCCCCACCACAGCCAATATCCAGAACCTGTAGATTATTAAGTGAGGTATGTTTTGTTATGAAGTTTAAACGAACCGGATTTATATCATGGAGTGTTTTAAACTCACCAACCGGATCCCACCATTGATCTGCTCTGGAGGAGAATTTCTCCAATTCATCTAAATCGATATTTTCATTTTCGGTCATTAAATTGCTTCTGTTATAAACCTTTAATCATTGAAACAAGTTTAACTTGATAGCTTAAGATATTGAATAAAAAGTTTTATCTGGATTAATCCAGGAAAAATAACGGTCTCTAACTGGAAACCTATTATTGACGATAGTTTTACTTTTAACCATAATGTAGGTCTGTTGTTTAGGGGAACTAAATAAACATTAACTTAGTTAAGATGAATTAACACGATCAGGAATAATAATGAATAAAAAATTCGTGGGTAAATTTAGGGTATTTTCATTGATTATCGGTATGTTTTTCCTGTCTGCTTGTGCGACGACAGGTGCGCTTGATGATCGCGATCCTTGGGAAGGTTTTAACCGAGGCGTTTATTCCTTTAATCAAACTATGGACGATTTTCTCTTTGACCCTATTGGCGAGGGATATAATTTCATCATGCCTGAATTTCTGGATACCGGAATCTCTAATTTTTTCAGTAATATTGGCCAAGTTCCAGTCATCGCTAACGATATTCTACAATTTAAATTTGATCAGGCAGTGAATGATATTGTACGTTTTTTTCTCAATTCAACTTTTGGTTTGCTAGGCTTTTTTGATATTTCGACAGAAGCAGGATTACCTTCTAGCAAGGCAGATTTTGGTCAAACATTAGCACATTATGGTGTCGATTCTGGTCCTTATCTGGTAGTTCCATTTCTTGGCCCAGCGACGGTAAGACATGCGGCTGGTTTTGCTGTTGATGGAGCCTTAAATCCAATATTCTATATAGATAACGACATGACTAAGGCTGGTTTGTTAACACTTAGCTTTATTGATGTTAAATCAGACATACTTAGCGCTGTCGACCTGCTTGAAGAAGCTGCAGTAGACAAATATGAATTTACTAAAAATGCCTATTTTGAGAAGAGAATGAACAAAATTAGTGGCAAAGTATTTTCAGATTATTCTGAGGAATAATTTAGCCTCTTTTATCATTCAATCTATTGATAGGCGGGAATCACTGATTCCAATTGCTGTTGCGAACTCGATCAATTTTTCTTGTTTCATTATGGCTTTTTCACTATCTATACTTTCCAATGCTTTTTCTTCAAGAAACTGTTTATAGATAGAATCATGCATGCGTTGCATGCGCTTGGTTTGTTTAGCGGAGTCTTGTTCTTCATAGGTTAATGCAGACCATTCCGTTATGAATTTATCCAGACCATCTTCAGTCCAGTTTTTCTCAGTCAAGAAATCTGCAATTAATGATTCACCAGCCATATTTGTATTCATTACAGCAGCAGCATCGCTTTGTGCACTATTAGTTGGTGTTATTGTTAACTGTTCTGAAGATATCGGCTCTGGAGTGGCGCCGGGAGGCTTTGGATAAAAAAGAAAAACTGCAATGATTAGAGATATAACAATAACGGCGCTTACTATAATAAATACCAAAGGTGATTTTTTATCAGTTTGTGCCGGTACTGATTTTTTTTGTGTGGCTGAGCTTTTTGCATTTGTATCAACAAAAGCGGTTGTATCACGATCTCTTTGTAGAGTCTCCGTGACATCCAAATCTTCTTCTACAGGCATAAGTGGAGGCTCATAAGCATTAGCTTTCACAGCAACTTTGCCCGATATTATTGCTGTGACGAGTTCTGTACGTGATTTGCGATAGGTTTCTTTATCGATGGCACCCTTAGCATAATCTCTTGCCAGTTCACGTAATGTTTTATTGCTCATGTCAGACCTTATACATTAAATTAATTATTAACCAACATCTTCACGAATCAGGCGAAATCCAGTTGCATTATCTGCACTGCCATCATGAGTTCGTTCGAGAGAAATGTCGCATTTTGAATGTGCATCGGTATATGCGCCGCCACGTGCTGTAGTCGTGTTTCCGTCCATCACCCATTCTTGCACATTACCGACGTAATTTTTTAAACCCCAGCCATTAGACTTACCTGATTTTACGCTCACTACGCCAGTACCCTTTATCAATTTTTCTCCAACAGAGACACGGCAATTGAAATCTTTATTGGGTTGGCTGCCACCTGCATTGGCAGCATATTCCCACTCAGCCTTGGTTGGAATTCGATACGTTTTCCCTGTTCGTTCAGATAACCACGTTGCATAATTTTCTGCTTGCTGCAGTGTTATGCCTGTCATCGGTTCATTCTTTCGTGCTACATCTTTAATGGGTTGGCAAGTACCACTCAAAATACAATATTTACTCCAATCACTGACAGAAATTTCATATTTGGCAACAGCAAAAGATTTATCAATACCTTCACCATTAGGGACAACAACCATCAGAGGACCACGAGCAGATGGATGGATCATGTCAAAGCAGATAGCTTTTGCACGTTTACCATAGCCGGCAAGTCGACTGGTACATTCAGAATCACTGGCGATCGGTTTCCATTCCTCAGCCTGTGTGGTTGCGCCGCCGCTTTTTGCTGCAGCAGCATTAATTTCTTCAATTTATTTTTCAGCAGTTCTAATCTTTGGTTTAGGCGTTGGTTTAACCTTTGCAATTAATTGATCCAACTCTGTTTCAGCAGCGCCATACTCTGGGCTATCTGTCCACAATCCACGCGCTCGAGCCAACAGATTTTTAGTCGCTCGTAATTTTTCATAATCTTCGCCTGCGGCTGCTTTATGTGATAGATAAAGTTCGTAAACGCTATTGGCTTCCTTTATTTTCGTTTCCAGGGTTTGTGAGAAACTAATAAAGTCAGGGTGCGCTGTAAACTCATCCGCAGCTGCTTGCTGTAGTTGTGTTGCCTGAGTGAATTTTCCTGCCAAAATTGCGGCATTTGCTGTTGCAAGCCCATCCCAGGGTTTTAGTTGTAATTGATTTCTGAGATCAGCCAGAACTGCATTAGCTGGAAATAGCCCCGCCGCGCTTTGAGCCAGGGCTGCAGCGGCATTTTCATCGGTAGTCCGAAGCGCATTAATACGCTCACTTAATACTGTAGCAGCTTCTTTACTAAACTCGGCATAACGGGCTGGATTTCCATTTTCTATTTGGCTTATTTTTAAACGAACATCAACTGGGAATGTAAAATCAGTTTTAAACAATTTACTTAACTCGATAATATTTGCCTCAGATTGATATTCATTTTTTAATGAACTTAATAAGGCATTATTTTTATCAATCTCGAGACCTTTCGTGACAAAGGAATAGGCCGTTGCATAATCATTCGTTTCTGCCTTGCTTTGCGCTAATCGCGCATAGCTTTCTGCCAACATCTGAGGGGCTTCAAAGGCGATGTAGTTATCTGTTGCAGGAATATCTGTTTTTAATTGTTCAAATAATTTTTCTGCTTCTACAATATTGTTCGCTTCAGTAAAGGTCTTGAAGTCACTCTTGTTAGCAGCAACGCGTGCTACACGATCTGATTCTGCTCGAGCATTAGCTACAGCATTTCTTGCATCTGATAATTCTGATGAGCCCGGGGCAAATCTTTCACCAACATCAATATAGTTATCTGCTGCATCAAAACGTTCTGCCTGTAGTGTTTCATTCGCTTTCGCAATATAGAGGTCGGTAAGTTGACTACGGAACTGTTCCATACTGGTACTAATGCTTTCATCTTCTTTCACCAGACTTCCCAGTTCCTGAAAGTCTTTTAATACATTTGTTTCCCATTGCGGGTTATCAAGTTCAGCAGCCGCTAATGCCGTTTCAATATTACTTATATCGGTATTTGCCAGATCGGTGATTGCTTTCTTACGTGCATCACCAGTCAAGTGAGCTAATTTGACTTTGGTTAAATCCTGATTAAGTTGTAAACCATTCATTAATTCACCAAAGTCTGCAGCCAGCACTTCCGCATCACTACGAGTTCCACTTTTTAATACGGTGTCTAATTCAGATTTTATAAGTGGTTTAAATGATTCTGATAATGTTGTGATTACTTCGCTATTGGGTTTAAGATTGGCAAGTTCTACGATCGTTGTTTGTTGTTGTTTATAATCACTCAATGATGTTAATTGACCCTGTACAGTACTTAGGTCGGATTCAAGTTGAGCCACTTTTTGTGCACGTTGAATTTTGTTTTTCAAGTCAGTTAATCGAGCATCCCCTCTTGCTGTTTCAAGACCGGAGTCTACAAGACTAAGAGCGGCTTCAAATTCATTTGCTTCAAATTTATCCAACGCAAGAAGGCGATAGGCATTACTTGGTCTTGGATCAGTCAACAAAGAATGATTTGGTTCAATTCGTTTAATTTTATCGAGAATATTCTTTGTATTATCGATGAGACTGGAATCTTTTAAGGCAGCAATATATTGTGCATTTAGATCGCTTATTATTTGTTTTTTACTGTCAGAGACAAGTTTGGTTTGTTCTTGTAAATAGATTGAGTCTGGATAATACAGATCAATTTCCTCGATTACATCTGCAGCCGCAGGGAAATTATAATTATTACCACTGGTATCAATCAAACCAGCGACTTTATCACTGAAATAATTTTGTATTGCATCTTTTGCATCATCAGTAACAGTAGACTGATCAGCCTTGTCTAATAGCAGAATCTCATCAAGTTTGGCAATAATAACCTGTTCAGTACCGGAGTTGATTTCGGCAACCATTCCTTCAAGTTTTTTCTGTTGTAAATAATCAAGTGCAGGGGCAATTAACATTAAACTGATTAGCAATAAAACCGCTGCTGCTATAACAAATGGATTTTTATGCCAGGTTGCCTTGCCTGCCAATTCGTCAAGAAAATGAGCGACTGTGGGGCTACGGTCTTCACGATGAAATGCAACAGGCACTGGTGAACAGGTCGAATTTCAGGGTGCGAGTCAATTTGCAGATAATACTTCAGGTATAGATGCATTAGTTGCCGGTGCTTTGGCTAGCTTGACGTTGAATGTGACACAAGCATTCTCAATTAACCCTGCTTCATCTTTGATTGGTCTTGAAACATTAGCTTTTATTGATCTTGGTTTATTCGAGGAAGAATTAACGCTTTATGGCCAAATTGGAACAGGTATCGCGTTAGCGTTAGCGCAGTGTGAGGAGCAAGAGGGTTGCGCACCGAACGTTTCTGAAGATGAGTTGAATAATTTAATCGCATCTTTGGAAGCACGTTTACTGGAATTGGAACGTCGTTTGGTAGAAGAGACCAAAGAAAATCTCAGAGCAGACCTCAAAGAATTAATAGATCGGTTTAATGAAGAGTTAAATGATTTCCGTGGATATAGACAGGAACTACAAGCTTTCTTTGCTGCGGAAGATGAAGGATTTGGTGAAGAAGTACTGGATGAAGGATTACCTGATGAAGAAGGATTGCTTGGAGAGCAGCCTGATGCAGGAGAAGTAGCTCGCCTGGCGAAGGTACTTGAAACCGTTAAAGCTCGTATAGAATGGCTGGAAAGTCTAAAAGCGAATACTGAAGAACGTGCACGTTTGAGTGAAACTACAGGTATAGAATTAACTCAGGAAACACTTGATACAATTATTGAGGCGGCCAGATCTGAAGCTGCATTTATAGAGAACCAGATTAGACTTTTGATTGAAGGAACTGAAGCGATGCTTTCACCTGCTCCCGTATTTACAGCAGAAGCGCGTGATTATAATTCAATGCAAACAATCCATTACGGAAGCGATTTCTTGAGCTTGAAGGATGATTCATTATCATCACTATTGAATTTGAATTAGATTAATCTATGACTATGAAATTCATAAGAATTTACTTATTAATATTCACATTATTGATTAATGTGAGTGTTCCTGCAGTCATCCTTACCAAAGATGAAGTTGAACAGGCGGACTTAACCTTACTTCAGGATGAAACTAAAGTATTTCAATCTATAGGGATGGGTATCGCATTATCACTTGCGCAATGTGAAGATTTTGATTTGTGTTCATTGACTGTTGAAGAAAATGAAATAAGAGTACTACTCAACACACTTGAATCCAGAGTTGATACTTTAGTATTGAAGCAAGAAGAAGCAGAAGACCCTACGAAATTCGATACGGTGTTAACAGCTTATATGAATGAACGTGATATTTATAATTCGCATCTAGAAAAACTTCAGACTATTACCAGTACATTAGATACAGATAATGAATTATTAGATGAAGGCCAAAATCTTGACTCCGATTTTCCTGTTGAATCAGCCAGAAATGAAGAACTGTTAGAATATTTAAATGACCTTGAAGCATTCGAAGATGAAGAACTTGAGGATGATGAAGATTTAGAAGATCTTCCCGACTTACCTATATTAGAAGACAATAACTCAACTCCGTAATAAAAATATGAGGACAAAAACATCTAGCGGTTCTGATACTGCTCCAATTTTACCTTTGTTTTATAAAAAAGTGGTTCCTTTAAATAAGGAGATCCATGGCGATCTTTATATTGGAGGTATAGAAGGTTATTCACATACTAAAGAAACAAATAGTATCTATATCGCGGCAATTGAATTCTTACAGGTATCACGTGAATATCCAATTGTGTTTGCACAAGGTCCCGATGAAAAAATCTTTCCTGTAGCGCTATTAGGGCTTGAAAAGAACAAGAACTTATTCGTTGGTAAGGATGGTAAATGGCAGGCAGATTATATACCGGCTTATGTACGAAGATATCCGTTTATTCTTGCTAAAGTCGACGAGAAGGAAAGTAATTTTACCGTCTGTGTTGATGAAAGCTTTCCCGGTTTTAATACCGCTAAAGAAGGTGTTGCATTATTTGATGATAAAGGAGAACAGCAGCAGGTATTAAAACAAGCCGTAGACTTCTTAAAAGACTATCAAACACATCTGCAATTAACAGCAATATTCTGTGAGAACTTATCAAAGCTGGATATCCTGGAACCAATGCAAGCAAATATTGAGCGGGCATCAGGTGAAAAAACTACGTTGGCAGGATTTATGGGTGTTAATAGACAAAAACTAAAAGAACTTAAACCTGCTAAATTAGCTGAATTATTAAAGTCAGACCAAATGGAGTTGATTTTTGCACATCTGGCTTCTCTGTCTAACATTAATTCTTTAATGAAACGAATTGCTTAAAAATTAAAGTCTCTAAAAGTAGTCAGAATCAAACTGTCGCCAAATATATTTAGACTCATTTCACACTAGTAAGACGCAATATTAAACGGCTGCAATATTATGCTCGTTTTGAAATCATAATATTGAGCCTTACTTATATGTAATAGATGATTAAAATAAATTATTCGTTTTCGATCTTTATTGGTTGAGTAGGGTCAAAATCTTCTTTCGGTCCGTATTTTTTGACATAACTTGAAATTAGTTTATCGGCTTCAATTAATTCTTCTTTGGAAAGTTTAGTTTTTGCCTTATCAACAGCGCTTACTGAGAGCGGGTGTTTATGTGATGCACCCACGCTGAACCAGACATAAGCATATTCAAAATCTTTTGGAACGCCTCGACCCTTAAAGTAGAGATCGCCTAATTTATATTGTGCTTGTGGTATGTTTTTTTCTGAGGCTTTTCTAAACCATTCGCCAGCGTTTTTATAATCCTGTTCTACGCCTTGGCCTTTCATGTACATCATGCCTAAATAATATTGCGCATAAGCGTGATCGGATGTTTCTGCCAATGATTGCATGGTTGTGAATGCCTTGTCATAGTCACCCATGAGGTAGGCAACGACGCCATCGTTGAAATCGGCACGGACAGGTGAGGTAATGATAGTAAAGAGTAAAATTAATAAAGGACTGATTTTTTTCATATTTTAAAACTCACGGTTGGTATTGCTATATGAAGTCTCGTAAAATGCGCCGCTTACTATATAGCAAGGATGCTCAAATTTAATACATTATATATTGTATTCATCAGCCTATTAGGCCATAAAAGCGGCGAATTGTTTCATGCAGAACGAAGATTGTAAATATTATGGAGGCATAAATGACTAAATTTCAGGCATTTAGGGTACATCAAGAGGGTGATAAGGTCGTAGGACGGCTTGAAAGCCTTACTGTTGAGGATCTTGACCAGGGAGAGGTGCTGATCAAGACAGCCTATTCGGCAGTTAATTACAAAGATGCGTTGGCTGGAACCGGTGCTGGTAAAATATTGCGTCATTTCCCTTGCATCGCCGGAGTGGATGTCTCTGGAAAGGTGGTTGAATCTAAAGATAAACGGTTTAAGGAAGGCGATTCAGTGCTAGTGACCGGTTACGAGTTTGGTGTGGATCATGATGGTGGATTTTCCGAGTATGCGCGTGTGCCAGCAGAATGGGTTGTGCCATTGCCCGATTCAATGAGTTTATTTGAAGCAATGGCAATTGGTACTGCAGGATTTACAGCCGCATTATGTGTTCAGCGTCTGGAAGATAACAATCAAAGCCCTGATATCGGTCAATTTATTGTGACGGGTTCAACCGGTGGTGTAGGTAGTTTTGCGGTCGATATTATGTCGTCATTAGGATATGAGGTCGTGGCCCTTACCGGCAAATCTGACAATAATGACTTATTAACAGGTCTCGGTGCTAGTCACGTTTTGGATAGACACACTATCAAACTGGATGGTCCGCCACTGGAAAAAGGACAATGGGGTGGTGCAATCGATAATGTTGGGGGTGATATCCTTGCATGGTTAACTCGAACAACTAATCCCTGGGGCAATATAGCTGCTGTCGGTTTAGCGGGTGGATTTAAACTGAATACTACCGTGATGCCTTTTATCTTACGTGGTGTCAGTTTGCTCGGTATAAATTCTCAAGGATGTCCTACACCTCTTCGCAATCATCTGTGGAATCGGTTAGCCAGCGATTTGGCACCAAAAAATCTGGATAAAATTGTCACTAATACGATTGAATTGGAAGGTTTACCCGATGTGTTTGAGAATATGTTGGCAGGTAAAACTATTGGTCGCACCGTTGTGTCGATTAATCCGGAAGACTAACCCGGAAAATTAGCCCAATAATAACAATTATTAATGAGATTTTTATGACTGCAAAAACACTTTACGACAAGCTTTGGGATGATCATGTGGTGCATGATTATGATGACGGAACGGCGTTGATCTATATTGATCGTCATCTTATTCATGAAGTGACCTCTCCTCAGGCTTTTGAAGGTCTTAAATTAGCTGGCAGACAACCGTGGCGGTTGAATACAAATCTGGCTGTGCCTGATCATAATGTGCCGACAGTTAATCGGGAGGTGATTGAAGATCCTATCTCTAAACTTCAACTTGAAACTCTGGATGCCAATTGTAAGGAAACCGGAATTACCAAATTTGAGATGATGGACCCAAGGCAAGGTATTGTGCACGTCATTGGACCAGAGCAGGGTGCATCCTTGCCCGGAATGACGATTGTCTGTGGCGATTCCCATACATCAACGAATGGTGCACTCGGTGCATTTGCTTTTGGTATTGGAACCTCAGAGGTAGAACATGTACTGGCGACACAATGTTTGGTGCTTAAAAAAGCAAAAAATATGTTGGTCAATGTGTACGGTCAAGTTGGTAAAGGCATAACTGCCAAGGATATTGTCCTGGAAATTATTGGTCAAATTGGGACTGCTGGTGGTACAGGCTATTCAATCGAGTTTGGAGGAGAAGCAATTCAGGCGCTCTCTATGGAAGGTCGCATGACAGTATGCAATATGAGTATAGAAGCCGGTGCACGAGTGGGGCTGATAGCAGTAGACCAAATCACATTAGACTATGTCAAAGGGCGACCCTATTCTCCAAAAGGAGATGATTGGGAGAAAGCGGTCAAATTATGGAATGAATTAAAAAGTGATAAAGATGCTCCGTTTGATAAGGTCATTCAGATCGATGCTTCAAAAATTGAACCACAAGTGACATGGGGCACTTCTCCCGAAATGGTAGTGTCGATCAATGCTTCTGTGCCAAACCCGATGGATACACATGATGTTACAAAACGGGAAGGCATTGAGAATGCATTACGTTATATGGATTTAAAACCGGGCACGCTAATTAAAGATATCAAGATTGATAAGGTATTCGTTGGCTCATGTACGAACTCGCGCATAGAAGACCTACGTGCGGCGGCGGATGTGGTCCGGGGTAAAAAAGTGTCAAGCGATATTAAATTGGCCATGGTCGTTCCGGGTTCGGGTTTGGTAAAAAAACAGGCAGAAGCAGAAGGTTTGGCTGATATTTTCATTGAATCCGGTTTCGAATGGCGTGAGCCTGGTTGTTCAATGTGTTTAGGTATGAACCCGGATCAACTTGAACCGGGTGAGCGTTGTGCTTCGACCTCTAATCGTAATTTTGAAGGTCGTCAGGGACAAGGTGGTCGGACACATTTGGTTAGTCCTGCGATGGCTGCTGCAGCTGCGATTGCGGGTCATTTTGTCGATATCAGAGAATTATAAGGAAACGCTAATGAAAGCATTTAATACCTTCACCGGCATCATTGCACCATTGGATAGATCCAATGTCGATACGGATGCCATTATTCCAAAACAGTATCTGAAGTCGATTAAGCGTAGTGGTTTTGGCCCAAATTTATTTGATGACTGGCGTTATCTGGATCAAGGCGATCCTGTAAATGACAATATTCAGCGAAAGATAAATCCTGACTTCATTTTGAATCAGGCACCGTATGATAAATCAGAAATTCTGCTCGCCAGAGAAAATTTTGGTTGCGGTTCTTCCAGAGAGCATGCTGTATGGGCACTGGATGATTTCGGCTTTAAGGTTGTGCTGGCACCGAGTTTTGGTGATATTTTTTACAGTAATTCATTCAAGAATGGTTTCTTACCTATCCGTCTGACAGAAGATGAAATTAATACTTTGTTTGATTCTGTTGATGCTATAAAGGGTTATAAAGCAACCGTTAATTTAGAAGAACAACTGATTGAGACTCAAGACGGTAAGGTATTTTCATTTGATATTGCAGCAGGTTTGAAAGATCGTTTAATGCAAGGTCTTGACGATATTGGGCTCACTCTGGCTCATGCTGATGAAATTCATGCATATGAAATAAAGAGGTCAAAAATAACACCTTGGCTATTTCAAGGTTTATAACATAAAAAAGCCCGCTAAAAGCGGGCTATGCACAAAGCAAAGGGATTTTGAGATTTGTAAAGTGATTAAGTCTCTACACGAGCAATATAGCATTCAGTAAAAACCCATGAATCATCTGCTTTAGGTAAATATAATAGACACAAGAGTACCCTTAATTAAGTGTATTGTGTTTATATTATTGTTTTTATTAGCTATTTTAAACATATTTATGTTGCTATAAAGGATTTTATAATGAAAGTGTTAATGAATAACAAAATTAATTATGACAAAAAATAATTTCGATTCAGATGTGATTGATGATTTTGGTGATGAGTGGGAAGCTTACGACCAGTCTATTGTTGATCCTGATGAATTAGAAAAGCAGTTTTTGGATTATTTTAAATTACTCACATGGAATGAGAGCATTAGAAATGGCGTTGCTGCTGACTTTGGTTGTGGAACAGGGCGTTGGGCAAGATTTGTCGCTGATAAAGTTAGTTCATTAATCTGTATTGATGCGAGTATTAAAGCGGTTAATGTAGCTAAAAGAAATACGGCCGATAAAAGTAATTGCCGCGTGTTACAAGGAAAAATTGATGAATTACCCATGGCGGATAATTCATTAGATTTCGCCTATTCATTGGGTGTGTTGCACCACATACCTGATACAGCTGCAGCCATAAAAAATTGCACGAGCAAGCTGAAGCCGGGAGCGCCATTTCTTATTTATCTTTATTATGCTTTCGATAATAGACCTAAGTGGTATTCACTACTCTGGAAATTTTCAAATATTTTCAGGAGTGTTATCTCCAAGATGCCTTTCGCTGTCAAATATCCAGTGACTAATGTTATTTCGGTTTTTGTATACTATCCACTTGCAAGATTTGCTTTATTACTTGAAAAAATGGGAGTCAATGTCAGTACTTTTCCTCTTTCTGAATATCGTTCAAAAAGCTTTTATACGATGAGAACGGATGCTCTTGATCGATTTGGTACGCGATTAGAACAACGATTCACAAAAGCTGAGATAAAAAACATGCTTGAAGCTGCTGATCTAATTGATATTGAATTTTCTGATATTGCCCCATTTTGGTGTGCAATAGGATACAGAAAATAATTATTCTTTTTTATAACTAAAACTTCTAATGACAATAAAAACACGTTTTGCACCTAGCCCTACCGGTTTATTACATATCGGCGGTATCCGTACTGCATTATTTTCATGGCTCTATGCCAGGCATCACAATGGACAGTTCGTCTTACGTATTGAAGACACGGATCGTGAACGTTCAACGGATGCAGCTGTGCAAGTAATACTGGAAGGTATGGCCTGGTTAGGGTTGGAGCATGATGAAGGGCCTTATTATCAGGCACAACGGTTTGATCGTTATCTGGAAGTCATCAATCAGTTACTGGAAGTGGGGCATGCCTATCGTTGTATCTGTTCGAAGGAACGTCTGGAACAGATACGTAATGAGGCCATGTCTAAGGGTGAAAAGCCGCGTTATGATGGTCATTGCCGTGCATTAAACCTGACAGAGGACAACGCAGTCGTACGTTTTAAGAATCCACTTGATGGAGCTGTTGTTGTTCAGGATAAGGTGCAAGGGCATGTGAGCTTTGAGAACAGTGAACTGGACGATTTGATTATTGCTCGGTCAGATGGTACGCCAACCTACAACCTGACTGTCGTCGTGGATGATATGGATATGGGTATTACAGATGTTATTCGTGGTGATGATCATCTAAATAATACCCCACGCCAGATTAATATTTTTAAGGCTTTAGGTGCAGAGATTCCCAATTATGCGCATATTCCGATGATACTGAGTCCAGAGGGTAAAAAATTATCCAAACGTGATGGGGCAGCGAGCGTGTTGCAATACCGTGATGAAGGTTATTTGCCCGAAGCATTATTGAATTATCTGGTCAGATTAGGCTGGTCAAATGGCGATCAGGAAATTTTTTCTATCGAAGAAATGGTTGCCGTTTTTGATATCAAGGATGTTAATAAATCAGCCTCCAGTATCAATCCAGAAAAACTGTTGTGGCTAAACCAGCATTATTTGAAGAACGCCGATAATGAGTGGCTTCAAAAACCATTAAATGATTTATTTATGGGTATGAATATTGATTTAAAGGATGGACCTGATTTACGAGATCTCATCGAAGTTCAAAAACACCGTACCGAGACTTTGAAAGATATGGCCGAACAAAGTCTGTTTTTTTATATGGACTTTGATGAATATGATATCAACGCAGCAAAAAAGCATCTTCGACCCGTTATTCTAGAGCCTTTAAAAGCACTTTATGAGGCACTAAAAACGATAAAAGACTGGGATAATAATAGTATTAAGACTGTAATTGAGGGCACAGCGGATAAACTGGAGATAAAAATGGGTAAACTCGCGCAGCCATTACGAGTGGCAGTAACCGGTGCAGGAATATCACCCAGTATTGACGATACATTAAGGCTGTTAGGACAGGAAAAGAGCCTAAGCCGGTTGCTTAAAGGCATAGAATTTATCGAAAATCGCAGTTCATCTTGACACCTCTTGGGGCGTAACGTAAAGTTCGCCGCCTGTTTGTAATCCCAGAGATATCGGGGCTGTATGCTTTTATGCCCTGTGGGTGCAGTTGGGAGAGCGCGAAGGCTTCCCAGCGTATTTCAGATTAGTACCTGATTAATTTATGCTTAGTTACTTAGTTTGAATCCGGGGCTATAGCTCAGCTGGGAGAGCGCTTGCATGGCATGCAAGAGGTCGGCGGTTCGATCCCGCCTAGCTCCACCAATATAAATATATAGGCTGTTTTTCAGGACATATTCACATATTGTCCCCATCGTCTAGAGGCCTAGGACACTGCCCTTTCACGGCGGCAACAGGGGTTCGAATCCCCTTGGGGACGCCATACTTTAAAAACCACCTTTATGGTGGTTTTTTTTGTGATGCAATTATTCCATTAAATTGCTCAGAAACAGATTTTACCGTTCCATTTTCAAAATTTTATTTAAACAAATACAAGAATCATATCGAATAATAAACATATTCAATATGTCTACCCCATCGTTTCTTTACCATGACTACATGTGTAAAATCAGTACAAATTAAATCTTAAGTAACCTAAATATACCTTATGAAATGTTCTAGAATAATTGCGGTGATTGGTCTTGGGTATGTTGGTTTACCGCTCGCAGTTGCTTTCAGCAAACATAATAAAGTAATTGGTTTCGATATCGATGAAATTCGAATAAAGGAACTGTCACGTGGTGTCGATAAATTAAATATTGAAAAAGACCAAAATTTAAAAAATAAAGATTTAAATTTCACCTCAGATGTTGCGAAGTTATCAGAAGCTGATTTTTATATTGTCGCAGTACCGACACCTATCAATGAAAGCAGGGAGCCTGATTTAACTTCGTTATTAAATGCTTCCAGACTAATAGGGAGAAACCTCAAAAATAACGATATCGTTGTTTATGAAACAACAGTCTATCCGGGTTTAACAGAAGAAGAATGCTTGCCCTTATTAGAAGAGGAGTCTTCATTAATTTGTGGCCAGGATTTTTTTATCGGGTATTCCCCTGAACGAATTAACCCAGGCGATGAGCAACATACTTTAGAGAATACGATAAAAATAGTATCAGCTCAGGACGCTGATACACTTGATATTATCTGTGAAGTTTATTCAAAAATTATAAAAGCAGAACTATATAAAATTAATAATATAAAGGTTGCTGAGGCAGCTAAAGTAATTGAAAACACACAGCGGGATATCAATATTGCATTAATGAACGAACTTGCTCTAATCTTTAATCGGATGGATATAGATACTCATGATGTCCTTGCAGCGGCAGCAACCAAATGGAATTTTGTTAATTATACGCCGGGACTAGTGGGCGGACATTGTATCGGAGTCGACCCGTATTATTTAACACACAAATCACTACGTTTAGGCTATTCTCCACGCGTTATTTTATCCGGTAGAAGTGTTAATGATTCTATGGGCTTTTATATAGCAAGATGTGTGGTTAAAGAACTGGTAAAAAGAAAAGAAATTAACCATTCAACGAATGTTGTTATATTGGGGTTTTCGTTTAAAGAAAATATTTCGGATATCAGAAATACACGTGTTATTGATATTGTAAAAGAACTGGAGGCTTATGATATTAATGTACAGGTAAATGACCCACACGTTAATAAATCTGACGTATTTGATGAGTATAATTTGACATTGACCGAAATTGAGCAGCTTGACCCGGCGGATGCTGTTATCTTCGCAGTGGCACACGATGAATTTTTGAAAGATTCATGGCAATTAATTAAAACGCTCACAAAACAGAATGCATTTGTGTTCGATGTTAAATCTGTTCTGCCGCGTGATGATAAACCTGAAAATATTGAGTTGTTTAGACTTTAATAACGTCAAATATAAGGATTAATATGAATGTTGTAATGTTGGGAAGTGGTTATGTCGGACTTGTCTCAGGCGCCTGTTTTTCAGAATTTGGTGCCAATGTCACATGTTTAGATATTGATCAGAAAAAAATTGATGATCTGAATAACGGAAAAATACCAATTTATGAACCTGGTTTAGATGATCTGGTTAAGAAAAATTCTGATGAGGGTCGACTTGTTTTCACAACAAAATATGATGGCGTAATACAAAATGCTGATCTTGTTTTTCTGGCAGTAGGCACACCAACAAGAAGAGGTGATGGGCACGCTGACCTGAAATATATTTATCAGGCAGCAAAAGATCTGGCGCCATTTTTAACCGGCTATACGGTCATCGTGAATAAATCGACTGTGCCGATTGGTACTGCTAAAAATGTAAAAAGAATTTTAAAGGAAACAAATCCCGATGCTGATTTCGATGTTGCATCTAATCCAGAGTTTTTAAGAGAAGGTGCTGCAATAAAAGATTTCATGTTTCCTGACAGGGTTGTTGTAGGCATTGAAAATGAAAAAGCGAAGAAGTTAATACAGGAACTCTATAGGCCGCTTAATTTAATTGAAGTCCCTATGGTTTTTACCAGTCTGGAATCAGCAGAACTGACTAAGTATGCGGCTAATGCATTTCTTGCAACAAAGATAAGTTTTATTAACGAAATTTCAATGTTGTGTGAAAAAGTAGGCGCAGACGTACATGCCGTCGCAAAGGGAATAGGACTTGATGGACGCATTGGTAAAAAGTTTTTACACCCCGGGCCCGGTTACGGTGGTTCCTGTTTTCCAAAAGATACACAGGCGCTGGTTCGTATAGCACAGGAAAATGGTGTTTCAAGTCGAATCGTAGAATCAGTGATCGAAGTTAATGAAGCCCAAAAGGCGCGCATGATAGGTAAAATACGTAATGCATTGGGTGGTGTTGAATCAGGAAAAAAATTAGCAGTCTTAGGTTTAACATTTAAACCTGAAACGGATGATATGCGAGATGCACCGTCACTATCTATACTGCCTAAACTTATTGAAAATGGTGCAATTGTTCATGCCCACGATCCGCAAGGAATGCATGAAGCAAGATCCTTATTACCCGATGCAGTTCAATATTGTGATTCCATTTATGATGTATTTGATGGTGCAGATGCCGTGATTATATTGACTGAATGGAATGTTTATCGAGGGCTTGATTTAGATCGTATTAAAAAAATGATGAACGATAATGTCTTTCTTGACTTAAGAAACATCTATGAACCTGAGACGATGAAATCACTTGGATTTGATTATCATTGCATAGGTCGATGAATATTTATGAGTAACGTCGCGAATAAAAATACTGTCTGGCATGAGCCTTCGATTTACCGCAAAGACAGAGAAAAAATGAATGGACATAAGAGCGTTATTATCTGGTTTACTGGACTATCAGGGGCAGGTAAATCCACGGTCGCACACGCACTTGAAGATATACTGCATAAAAACAAGATTAGAACATTCGTGCTTGATGGTGATAATGTCAGGCAAGGTCTTTGTAAAGACCTTGGTTTTTCAGAGGATGACCGTGAAGAAAACATAAGAAGGATAGGAGAGGTTAGCCGGCTTATGATGGAAGCAGGCGTAATTGTCCTCAGTGCGTTTATCTCACCGTTTATTAAGGATAGAAAAATTGTCAGGGAGTTAGTCACTAAAGGCGAGTTCATCGAGGTCTTTTGTGATGCACCAATTGATGTTTGTGAGACTCGTGATGTCAAAGGTTTATATAAAAAAGCACGCGCAGGGGAGATACAGGAGTTTACGGGTATATCTTCACCGTACGAAGCACCTACAAAACCTGAAATTTTGCTCGATACAGCCAATCAAACAATAGAAAAGTCAGTTGAACGTATCCTTGCTTATCTACGCAAACAACAGATTATAAACGTGGAATGATCCTGGGTTTGTTATGAAATCATGGTATCTGATCCAGACCAAACCAAAGTCCGAGGAGTTGGCCAGAGAGAATCTCGAGCGACAAGGCTACGATGCTTATCTGCCGTTGATTATGGGCAGGGCGAAAAAGCGAGGTAAAACAATAAAATCAATCCAACCCATGTTTCCACGGTATCTGTTTATCCATTTAAGTGACCAGACCGATGATTGGGGACCAATTCGTTCTACACTAGGCGTTTCAGCTTTAGTCCGGTTTGGTATGACACCGGCAATAGTGCCGGAAAACATCATAAACAGCCTAAAAAATAATGAAAATACACAAGGAATTCATGAGCTTCCGAGTAGATTATTGTCTCCTGGCGATAAATTGCTAATAGTTGAAGGTCCATTTGAAGGCTACGAGGCGACCTTATTTAGTCAAAACTCAGATGATCGTGTCATTGTGCTCTTGAAAATAGCCGAAAGTTGCGTAAAAGTTAAGTTAGAACAATCACTTATAGAACCTATTGGTTAACTTTTCACGGCTTTTATCAGGCAAATCTATAGTTTTATTTACTACATCTAGTAGTTCAAAGTCTGAACACTCTCATATATACTGTTCAACTTATGAACACTAAGCAAAAAGAAGATACAGCCACATTGGAAATTCTTCAGGCTATTGAAAACCAGAATGATGTGACGCAGCGACATATTGCGGACAAGCTCAACGTTGCTCTTGGTTTGGCAAATTCATACTTAAAACGTTGTGTCCATAAAGGTTTAATAAAAGTACAACAAGCCCCCGCGAATCGTTATCTCTATTATTTAACTCCAAAAGGTTTCTCTGAGAAAAGTCGGCTTACAGCTGAGTATTTAAGTAATTCATTTCACTTTTATCGTAAGTCCAGTGATTCTTTAACAAAATTGTTTTATGAATGCGAACAAAAAGCATTCAAGCGAATTGTTTTTTGCGGGCTATCAGAATTGACGGAAATTGCCTCAATACGTGCACTCGAACATGACTTAACAGTTATCGGTGTGTGGGAACCTGAAAGTAATACAAAATTATTTTTAGACTTACCGATATGGGGAAATATCAATGAGATTCCTGAATTTGATCGTTGTATCTTAACTGCGTTAGATAAAGCGTCACGATATTATGAGTTACTTATAAAAAATCCGGGTAAAGAAAAAGTGATGACGCCATCAATTCTTGGAGTTGATGTCAGTAGTTAGTAATTAAAGTAGGCAAGTCCTAATAGATAAAGTAGTAAAAAACTAAATGAATACTCTGTGTAGTGTTAATAAATAACACCACATGGCGGTAGCGTGGATGGACGAAAAAACTAAATTTTCTAAAAGTAATGTATTTGTGCCTGATATTTCTATAAGCAAAAAACTTTGGCGCTCATTAAGTATTAAACAACAAAAAATGACATTTGTTCTATTAGGATTAATGTTTATTGGTATGTTACTAGAAACATTTGGGCTTAGTTTGATAGTACCAGCTTTAAGTTTTATGACTCAGGCTGATTTTGATGTTGCAAATCCAAAACTACAACTATTACTTAATTCTATAGGTAATCCAACTCGTGAACAGTTAGTGATAATTGGTATGCTCGTGTTTGCTGGTGTTTATACGATTAAAGTCTTATTTATGGTTTTTTTTACATGGTGGCAAGCCCGTTTTATATTTAGATTGCAAGCTGACTTGTCACATAGGCTTTTTGCAGGTTATTTGCACATGCCTTATACATTTCATTTGCAACGAAATTCTGCACAGCTAATTCACAACGCAACAGCCGAGGTTGGTATGTTCACCAAGTCAGTACAATCGATACTTGGTATATTGACAGAGACTTCTATTTTTTTGGGTATTTCTATTTTATTACTTTACATGGAACCGAGTGGGGCATTAATTGTAGTTGCAACTATTGGAATTGCCGGGTGTATGATTAGTGTGATGACTAAAGGACTGGTTTTACGCTGGGGTGAAGCGCGTCAAGTTCATGAAGGTCAACGCATACAACATTTGCAACAGGGATTAGGTAGTACCAAAGAAGTAAAATTACTTGGAAGAGAAAAAGAATTTATTGATCAATATCAAATCCATAATATAGGTTCGGCAAAAGTAAGCCAAGGTTGGTTTACAATTCAGGCATTACCTCGTTTATGGTTGGAACTGCTAGCAGTTTTTGGTCTCGTTGTTTTAGTTTTTGTGATGATAGAACGAGGCAAACCAATGGATTCACTTTTGCCTATATTAGCGTTATTTGCTGCAGCCGCATTTCGAATAATGCCATCAGTTAGTCGTGTTATAGGTTCATTCCAAGGAATTCGTTATGCGTTGCCGGCGATCAATAAATTGTTTGATGAGTTCAGTTTGTTTGAAAAGGCTGAGTCAATTAAAAGTAATGAAGAGTTTCCATTTAATAGGGAAATTACACTATCTAATGTAAGTTTTTCCTATGAAAAAACAGAAAGTAATGCTCTTAACAATGTGAGTTTTTCAATACCATTTGGTACGACTGTAGGTTTAGTGGGTACTACAGGTGCAGGTAAGAGCACTTTAATAGATATCATTCTCGGTTTGCTTCCTCCAAAAAATGGTTCCATAAAGGTAGATGGTATTGATATACATACAAATCTACGTGGTTGGCAGGACAAGATAGGCTATGTACCACAAACGATTTATCTAACAGATGATACTTTGCGACGTAATGTAGCTTTTGGATTGTCTGACAAGGAAATAGATGATACTGCTGTAAACAAAGCTTTAAGTGCTGCACATATGGATTCTTTTTTAAAGAGTCAGCCACATGGTTTGGATTCTGTTGTAGGTGAGCGAGGCATACGTTTGTCTGGTGGGCAGAGACAACGTATTGGTATAGCCAGAGCTTTGTATCATGATCCAAGCATTCTTGTTTTAGATGAAGCAACAAGCTCTTTGGATAACGAAACTGAAGCAACGGTTATGGATGCTGTTAGAGATTTGAAAGGTAATAAAACAATTATTATTGTTGCCCACAGACTATCAACCGTCGAACATAGTGACTGGTTGTATCGTCTGGAACACGGCATGATTGTTGAAGAGGGTAAGCCTGAAACAATACTTTATAAGCGTGAGAAATGAATATAAATCATAGAGCAAATAAAAAAGTTATTGAGCGTTTGTAATATTTTATATCAGTCAACATTTATTAATAAACTTACATGAAAAAACATATAAAAAACTATACTAATAAGCTTTCGGCCACTTTAGAAATGCCAGCCATGAATGAAATTGAAAAACTTTGCGAAGCGCTACTTATGGCGTGGGAAACAAACAAAACAATTTATATATGTGGAAATGGTGGAAGCGCAGGTAATGCAATTCATATTGCAAATGACTTTATCTATGGCGCTGGCATGAGAAATGGTAAAGGTCTGAGAGTTGATGCACTAAGCTCAAACCCTTCAATTCTAACATGTTTGGCAAATGACTTGGGGTATGAAGAAATCTATTCTGAGCAGCTAAGAGTAAAAGCCAATAATGATGATATTTTGATTGTTTTATCGGGCAGCGGAAATTCACCAAATGTCGTTAAAGCACTTGAGATTGGTAATGCTCTTAAAATGAAGACATTTGCAATACTTGGTTATTCAGGAGGTAAATGTAAGCATCTTGCAAAATTCCCAATTCACTTTGAAATTGACGATATGCAGATTGCTGAAGATCTACAATTGATTGTCGCTCATATATGTATGCAATGGCTTAGTCAGATAGATTTATCTGAGGAAAAAACATTATGAAATCTATAATAACAGGAGGAGCCGGTTTTATAGGAAGCCATCTTGTCGATATGTTACTTGAACTTGGTCATGAAGTTATCGTTTTGGATAACTTTAGTACAGGTCATCGAGGAAATCTTGAGCACGTAGATGATAAAATAAAACTTGTTGAATGTGACTTATCTATACCCGGAGAGTGGGTTAAAGAATTTGTAAATTCTGATTGGGTATTCCACCTTGCGGCTCTTGCAGATATTGTACCTAGTATTCAAAACCCTGATACATACTTTCGTTCTAATGTAGATGGAACATTTAATGTTTTACAAGCTTGTCGCGCTGCTAATGTAAGTCGATTTCTTTATTCAGCTTCATCATCGTGTTATGGAATCCCTGACGATTACCCTACTTCTGAAAAAGCAGAGATGCGACCACAATATCCTTACGCTTTAACAAAACGAATTGGTGAAGAACTTGTTATGCATTGGGCTCAAGTCTATAAATTACCTGCAGTATCATTACGGTTTTTTAATGTCTATGGTACTCGTTCAAGAACATCAGGTACTTATGGTGCTGTTTTTGGTGTTTTCCTTGCCCAAAAACTAGCGGACAAACCATTAACAATAGTTGGCGATGGTAAGCAAACGCGCGACTTTACTTATGTTACAGATATAGTCAATGCATTAGTTACAGCTGCTCAAAGTGATAAAACGAATACAATATATAATGTGGGCAGTGGTAAAACTGTTTCGGTGAATCGTTTGGTAGAGTTATTAAGTGACAATACCGTATTTATACCAAAACGCCCTGGCGAACCTGATTGTACCTTTGCAGATATTACTAGAATCAGAACTGAACTTAATTGGGAACCGAAGGTTACGATTGAAGAGGGCGTTGCGAAGGTTGTAGGGAATATTGATTACTGGCGTAACGCTCCAGTGTGGAATCCAGATAGCATTGCATCAGCGACTGAAGATTGGTTTAAATATCTTGGTAGTGATTAACTAATTATATAAATCCTAAACTGAAGAAAGAGTGAGTATGGAAAATAATTTAAATAAAATTTTTATTACAGGTGGGGCTGGTTATGTCGGAGCTGTTCTAGTTCCGCGATTACTTGAAGAAGGCTATAGTGTTACTGTTTTTGATTTAATGATTTATGGAGAAGATGTTTTACAGTCGCATCCGAACTTAACAATAATCAAGGGCGATATCAGGGATGAACATACATTGAAGGATTGTATTCCAGGACATGATTGCGTTATTCATTTAGCGTGCATCTCAAATGATCCCAGTTTTGAACTAAATCCTGAGCTTGGTAAATCGATTAATCTTGATGCTTTTAGACCATTAGTTGAAATTAGCCAAGCCGCTTCTGTAAAACGTTTTATCTACGCTTCGTCTTCTTCTGTGTACGGCATTAAAGAAGAAAAAGATGTTTATGAAGAAATGTTACTCGAACCACTAACGGATTATTCGAAATTTAAAGCAGATTGTGAAACTATCCTTGCAGAATATCAATCACCTGAGTTTACTACGGTGACAATTCGTCCAGCGACAGTTTGTGGTTATTCTCCTCGGCAAAGATTAGATGTGGTCGTAAATATTTTATCAAATCTGGCATTTCATAAACGCGAGATTAGTGTGTTCGGTGGCGACCAATTACGTCCTAATATTCATATTGCTGATATGGTTGATGCCTATCTAGCCTTGCTTAAAGCGCCAGATGAAAAAATTGCAGGTGATGTATTTAATGCTGGTTTCGAAAATCAAACTGTTCTTGAATTAGCCGAAACAGTACAAGCAGTGATTGGTGATGACGTCAATCTGGTTAGGACAGCATCAGACGATAATCGCTCTTATCATATTTCTTCAAAAAAAATTGCGGATAAATTAGGTTTTAAGACAACACACACGATTAAAGAAGCCGTGGAAGATCTTAAGACAGCTTTTGAAAAGGGCCTGTTGCCAAATTCATTTGAAGACGAACGATATTTTAACATTAAGCGTATGCAGAGCCTTAAACTATAGTGCAGCTCGTCATTGGTATTGATTTCGATAATACTATTGCTTGTTATGATCATGTATTTTGCAATGTTGCTCGAAAACTGGGGATGCTCGAAGACGGTGGCTTATTGTCCAAGAGTCAGGTTAAAAATAATCTGTTAAAACAGGTTGATGGTGATCTGAGCTGGCAGAAATTACAGGGAAAGGTGTATGGAAAATACATGCATCTGGCCTCTTTGTTTCCAGGGGTTATTGAGTTTCTTTATCTCTCTAGATTAAAAAACTATCGCATTGTGGTTGTTAGTCATAAATCTGAATATGGGCATTTTGATGAAGAGAAAGTCCCGCTCAGGGATGCCGCTATGAAGTGGATGCAGAACATTGGCATAGTTGACACCAATACCTCATTGTTAAATGAAAAAGATGTGTATTTTTCATCAACGCGTGAACTTAAAGTCAAAAAAATTCAGGAATTGAAATGTGATTATTTTATCGATGATCTCGTTGAAGTGTTCAATGAATCAACTTTTCCAAAAAGTATAAAGAAGATCTTATTTGAACCAGGACAAAAACACTCAGTCGGCAATGATATTAATATAGCAGGATCATGGCGGCAAATACAAAAAACAATATTAGATGACTGGAATGAACTAGATGTTGTCACCGTAGCAAAAAATGTTTTTCCCGCCCTGAAGGTAAAAAAGGCTGACCTTGTTAAAGGCAGGGGGAATAGTCGTATTTATAAATTAACTGCCATTGATGATACGAGTTATGCACTAAAAATTTATCCGGATAGACAGCTAGATATGAGAAAACGACTCGAAACGGAATACACCAGTTGCCAGTATCTGTGTGAGTCGGGTTTTCCTGTAATGCAAGCTTGTGCCAAAAATATAAATATGAATTGGGCTGTTTATGAATGGCTATCTGGTTACTCAATAGATTTGGTAGATGAGGAGTTTATTGATAATGCAGTGGATTTTATTGAAGCCTTATATAAAGTAAGTCGGGGACGTATTGATAAAAACAAGTTTGTTGAAGCATCAGAGGCATGTTTATCTGGGAATATGATTATTCAACAAATTAATACAAGACTTGAGCGGTTAAAACAGACGGATTCGTCAGAATTACATTATTTTATTGAACATGAATTTTCACCTATCTTTGAAGTGCTGATGAATCAAGCCAGAGAGAAAGTAGCAGACCTCTTTGATACTAATTTGGATCGTGAATTTCAAATAATGAGCCCATCAGATTTTGGTTCACATAACGCTATTAAAGAAGATTCTGGACGAATAATGTTTATTGATTTTGAATATTTTGGTTGGGATGACCCAGTTAAATTAATCAGTGATTTTTATTGGCATCCGGGAATGAATTTATCCAGAGAGCTTAAAGCTAAATGGATTAATCTAGTAAAAGATATATTTAAGTCTGATGTCAGCTATGAATTACGATTATCAGCTTATTTGCCATTGTATGCACTAAAGTGGTGTTTAATTTTGTTGAACGAATTTTTGCCCGAAAAATTGATTAATAGATTAAATGCCAATCATCAAAATAAAAAGAATGTTAATCAAATGCTCACAAATCAATTGAGTAAATCAAGAACACTTTTAAATCAGGTCGCTGAGGATATTCCACATTATGGATCAACGCTCCAAACATCTTAGAAAATTAATCGTTCAGGCACTAGAAGGAGGAGGTAGAGGTCATCTCGGTTCTTCAATGTCTCTAGTAGAGATTCTCAGAGTACTATTTGATTCTTATTTAAACTATAAATCAGATGAACCGAGATGGGATGAACGGGATCGTTTGCTTTTAAGTAAAGGTCATGGTTGTTTGGCGCTGTATGCCATGTTGGCAGATAAAGGCTTTATTGAAGAAGCTGAATTGCTTTCATTTTGTAAATTGGATTCACGCCTTGGCGGACATCCAGAACGCCATAAAATACCTGGAGTGGAAGCATCAACCGGAGCATTGGGACATGGTTTGTCAATGGGTGTTGGTATTGCACTGGCGGCCAGGATTCGTAAACAAGATTACCGGATTGTTGTGGTAACCGGGGACGGTGAAATTAATGAAGGTTCAGTTTGGGAAGCGGCGATGTCTGCTGCTAAACATAAGTTATCTAACCTAACGGTTATGGTCGATTACAATAAACTCCAATCTTATGGGCCGACAAAAGAAGTATTAGATCTTGAACCATTAACGGAAAAGTGGACCAGTTTTGGATTCGAAGTAGAAGAAGTGGATGGACACGATATTGGCGCACTTGAAAATTTGATAAAACGTTTGCCATTGAATACTGAAAAACCGACAGCGATTATTTGCCATACGATTAAAAGCAAGGGCTTTCCCTTTGCTGAAGGGAAGGCTGAGTGGCATCATAAATCAGGTCTGAAGCCTGAGGAAATTCAGGCGATGTATGATTGTTTGTCCTGAAAAAAAAGAATTAATTAAATGAGATAGGACATTATGCGAAAGACGTCATTAGATTATGTATATAAGCTTGCTCAGCGCGATAAACGAGTTGTCTTTATCGGCTCGGATCTTGGACCTGGTGTTCTTGCTGATATGAAAGCATCTATGCCGGAACGATTTTTTATGGAAGGCGTTAGCGAGCAGCATGTTGTCGGAATGGCAGCGGGCATGGCAATGGAAGGTTATATACCATATGTAAATACTATAGCAACATTCCTTACTCGCCGATGCTATGAACAAGTAGCTCTTGATGTTTGTTTACAAAATCTACCTGTGCGTCTAATTGCCAATGGTGGCGGTTTTGTCTATGCGCCGTTAGGCCCTACTCATTTAGCTGTTGAGGATATAGCTATAATGCGTGCCTTACCAAATATGACAGTTGTCGCGCCTTGTGATGCTGATGAGATGAGTCGGTTTATGAACAAGACACTAGATTGGCCCGGTCCGATATACATCCGTTTGGCAAAAGGCTATGACGATGTTGTCAGTAAAGATGAACTAGGATTTGAGATTGGCAAGGCTATATTAATGCAGGAACCTGGAGAGGGTTTATTCATTACTACCGGGGTGATGACACAACTTGCAGTTCAAGCGGTTGAAAAACTTAAAGATAAAGGGATTAAATGTGGGGTTTTACATATGCATACAATTAAACCTCTGGACCAAATAGCATTAAACGAATGGATACCCAAAGTAAATAGCGTGGTGACTGTCGAGGAACATACCCGAATGGGTGGTTTAGGTAGTGCTGTATTGGAACATTGCAGTGATGAAATGCCTGAACAAGCTCGAAAAATATTTCGCATGGGGCTTGCCGATAAATTTGCTGATAAATATGGTAGTCAGGACTCATTGCTT
>Ga0222715_10000091_pt1 | contig 92366 bp, 120 predicted proteins | sample C33_9DmetaG_FD_165056 | JGI IMG/M metagenome (GOLD analysis project Ga0222715, IMG submission 165056) | Estuarine water microbial communities from San Francisco Bay, California, United States - C33_9D | ecosystem: Environmental > Aquatic > Marine > Unclassified | place: USA: California...
GGATCGGTTGTAAACACATAATCTTATTACTTGCTAAGTCAATCTCATCAAGTAAAAGAAGAGCGCCTCTTTCCATTGCTTCGATTACAGGACCATTCTGCCAAACAGTTTGGCCATCTTTAAGTCTGTAACCACCAAGTAAATCATCTTCATCAGTTTCAATGGTGATATTTACCCTAATTAATTCTTTTTTTAGCTCAGCACACGCTTGAGTTACACCCATTGTTTTACCATTACCAGATAGTCCTGTAATGAATACTGGATAGAACTGACCTGACTTAATAATATTTTTTACATCAGGATAGTTACCAAAAGATACGAACACAGGATCTTTTTTTGGAACGATATTACCAGTTAATGAAGAAACAATATAAGCAGCTTCTTGTTTAGTAGTCTGCTCTATAGTTTCAACTTTATTTTCCACTACATTTTTAGTAGAAACAGAAACATCACTACCTTTAAGTGGTAATTTAAAAGTAGATTTATCTACTTTATAATTTTTATTTTTAATTAACCATTGTGGAGCATACTTGCAACCAAATTTACTATTGGCTTCTTTTAACTCCGATACAGTTAAAACATCTTTGCCAAATTTTTCATAAGCATATTTGACAAATTGTTGTTGTTTAGAATTTAACATAATATAGTCCTTTCACGTTTTGTTAAATATAGGTATATCCTATCATACTGGCCACCAAAGTCAACCCTAAAAAAAGCATTGATTTTATTGACTTTTTTGATATCATTATGCAACCTTTGATATAAATTTGTTTAAAAGTAGTCTGGAAGTGATTCGTCCTTTCATACTTTTGCTGAATATTTGTTTAATTTTACCAGATTTCATGTCACTACTAACATCTGATAAATCAGCATTTTCTATATTCATATTTTTACCATTGATTAAATAAAATTCATTATAACCAGGTTGTACAGCTGTAGTACATTTATCTTTAGTCCATTGTTTTTTTCTAAATTCAGCTGTTTTATCATCTGATCTAAAAAATCTTTCAGCGTCATAACCTCTTGTTTTTTTTAATATATAAAAACCAAGTGTGGTAACATTTTGTTTTCTAATTAAATCTAAAAAGTTAGCTGTAATATCAGAGCCCCAAAAATTCCAATAATCCAACTTTTTCTGAGAAATATATTTTTTACCTGATCTTAGAACAGGAGTACCTGATCTCATACTTATTAGAGATAGTTGTCCTTGTTTATCAGTATTAAAAATACCTCTATTACCATTTGAAGCACCATCTGTAAGGGTTATAAAAGTCATTTTTTCAACTCTATACTTTTGTTTAAACATAGGTATCAATTTAGAAAATACTATTAAAGACTCATTTAAAGGTGTAGAACCTAAAGAATACATTGAAGGACAACCAAAATTATAATTATTAGGATTATCATGTGAATCAAAACTATATCTTGTATATTTTTGCATATAATCTAAACCCATAGAATACATATACATCAAAGATTCATCTAATTCACTTTTTTTCATATTGTGATTAGCAATTTCTACTAATTTAAAATTATCTAAAGCAATATCACCTACTTTATATTTAAATGCTGGTTTAAGTTTTTCATCATGTTTACTATTAGGCTGACTATAATAGTCAACTTCTGACGTAAAGAAATATACATTAAAAGGTATATTAATTTTTTGGCAGAACCAAATTAAATTACATAATTGATCTACAGTTTGTTTAATTACATCTGACATTGAACCAGACCAATCTAACAACATCATCATACCATGGTTTTTTGAATCTGGTAATATAGTTAATCTTTTAAAGATATCATCACTAAATTTATAATTTTTAAGTTTAAGAGGATCTAAAATACCTGTTTTGTCTTGTGTTGATCTTTTGTAAGAAGTAGCCGCCTTCTTCATTTCAAACTCTTTTACTAGATACATTACAGTTTTTTTACTATCACTTTTAAATTGTTTAAAATCAGTTTTTAAAAAATTGTAATATCTTCTATACTGTTCTTTAAAATGACCTTTAGCAAATTCTTTAATAATATATTTTTTAAAATCATTTCTAAATTCTTTTTGTGAAATTATAATATTTTTTAAAATAGGATCTGGCATATTATAGTAAGAATAAGATTTATTACTATCATATAAAGCATTTTTATTAGCTTCATACGTCATATTAGTAATAGCAGTTAACTTACCACCGCCACCTTGTTGACCCTTATGTACAACACCAGTTTCAACATTTTTTTGATCTTCTAGCTTTTCTTCTTTATTATTATCGCCATTAGAAGAACTATCATTTTTATTTTCATTATTACTATTTGTTGTTTCTTCATTAGATTGATCTTTTTTATCATCTAAGCCATATTGTTTTACAATTTCTAAATCATCAAAATTAGGAAGTTTTTTTAACTGTTCAACTTGTTTTTTCTGCCAATCTAACATTAGTTTAGCAACAGTTACAACATCATCAAAAGTTTTAATATCATCAACTACCTTTAACCACTCTTTATCTTCCTTAGAAAAATTAAATTTAATTCTATTTAATGACTTTGATCTCATATTGATTTTATCAATTAACATTAGATCATTATTAACATCTTTATTTTTTAGGCCAAAGAAATTTTGTTTATCAAGTATTTCGTAACCATTCATATAGTTAATAACCACACCTGGATATTTTTTCTGAATTAATTTGTCAATCCTAGTATCTTCTAAAACGTTTACATACATTCTCAACTCATCATCATCCATTATAGATTTCCAACCTTCAGCTGGTGTAAATAAAGCGTGAGAGCACTCATGTGCAATCAACATATCATATACATCGCCTGATTGTACTTTGAAAATAGGTAGTGTTAATATTCTGTTAACTGTATCGAAAGAAGCAGTTTTTACATTGTTGTGTTCAACTATTAAGTTTTCGGTAGCGATTAACTTAGCTAGTTGAGATTTACTATTAATGTTTATTTGTGTAGTCATATGTATATCCTATATCAAAACGCTTTAAAAGTCAACCCTTAAAATATCGTTGATTTTACTTGCTTTTTGGTATTTATTTGTTCTGGTTTTGTTCTAAAATGGTGCCCGAGGAGAGAATCGAACTCCCAACCTACTGATTACAAATCAGTTGCTCTGCCAATTGAGCTACTCGGGCTTATCTGCCTACTTGTGAAAGATACTTATTTTTTGTTTCTTCCCAGGTCATATAGATAATGTCATCATAAAAATGTGTTTCTTTTGACACTCTATTTTGTTCTTTTAAACTTCTCAATCGTTTACTTGCGTATTTCTTTTTCCATATATCAGTTAAAGCCTCAACTGAATTATCAAATCTTCTTACTAATTTATCTTCTTTAATCTCTTCTCTTAAAAATTCCCTAGTATTTTCAAATAATTCACCAAAGTAAATACCTCTAGCGTGTTCTGATTTTATTAGGTCTTTGTCTATACCTAATTGTTTATAAGCAAATGTTAATGATCTATTTCTGTGATCTCTTTTATGTGGTTGTCCACTATCTTTTTTCGCAACATACCATTCAAAGTATTTTTTTGTGTGATGTTTCATTAACCACTTTTGTAATTGTTTCTGTGTTGTTTTTTCTGGTTCATATGAAACAGAACCAGCTGTCCAACCCATTTTCTTCCAATAATTTAATCTATCATATTGAGATAAAGGTATTTGTTTTGTTTTACCATATAATGATGTTGTGGTAACACCTACTAGTTTATCACCATATTGTTTTTCCCATGTTTTTTCAACTGTGTCGGATAAACATAATAGAGCTAATAGTTTACCACCTACTAGATTGTATCCTAGTGGTTGTATTGGTACAATCGTACTACCTATACAAGTATGATTAATCATTCGTTGAGTTTTAGCTTCTCTTTCCCAACCAATGTAATTATCTCGTGGTGTTAAATCCAAGAAATCACTTGACATACAGGTTACACCTAATAATTTCTGTGTTTTCTTATCTCTAATTAAAAAATTTAGATTTCTACCAATGTTGCTGTTGTTTTTCATTGTACTTAAAAAAGTACGTAAACCATTCCAAATAGCTGGCATTTTTGAACCAGTTATAGATTTTATTTCATCTCCATCTGTCCAAATTAATTCAGGTTCTAAATTGATATATTCTTCGGGGTCTTCAGGTAACCAAAAGTTATTTTTAATTTCTTGTAATAGTGTTCCTTGATCTTGGTCTTTTAGTGTAGGTTTATCATCAAAGAAACTATTAACTTCTATAGTAGGATATCTGTATTTAACTTCACACCATTTTTGATATAGTGTGTATTCTTGTACTGACATTTTAGAAACAAAAGTTAAATCTTTTGTAACTAATTCTTTTAGTTTATCTGTTTCTAAAATTTCAAGTTTATCAATATTAGGATTAGCGTCTTGCCAAGCCTGCCATTGATCATCAATTGACATTCCTTTTTTCCAAGAATAACTCATAATATATACTATATCACAAAACTTTTAATTTGTCAATGCACGGTTAATTCGTGTTCATTTTTACCTATAGTTCCTTTAAAAAATACATTAAAGGCTAATGAATATCTAGTATCAATTGATTCGTTTTTGCCTACGGAATGTTCTAAGTGTGATGGAAATAACAATATATCACCATCTTCTGGTTTTAGTGTATAATTATCGCAATTATATTCTGTTAATTCTTTTAAGTTAAAATAAAAAGATGAAGTTAAAAAACCACCTGAAGGAGCTGGTCTATTAAATGATATTTGGCCTGTGCTGTTATTTGTTTTTAAATAATACACACCGCTAATTATAGAGTTTCCGTGAAAATGACTTTGAGCCCAATCACCTGAATTGTGCCTATTAATCCAAGAATTTAATATTGTTAATTCAAATTGGTTATCTGATACTTTCATATAATCAAAAACGTATTGATTTACACAATTATGTATTTCTTGTTTTAAGTCTTTTAAATCGTCTAATACATTTTTATTTTCTGTAAAATCTCCATTACCAATAGGCATTCTACACATAGAAGAATTTTCTGCATATTCTATCCATTCTTTTTTAACAGGAATATTATTCTGGTATAATAGAGTAGGAAATAAATTATGTATTTTGTAACTTGGCATATTTGTCCATTTCTTTATGTGCCTTTTTGTAAGCCATCTCTAATTTCATTTTACTTGCATAATCGGTAAACACTTTACCTAGTGTGTGATCATATTCATGTTGAAAAATTCTACTTATCAATCCGTCTAAGTGTCCTTCTTTTAGTTGATTATTTTCATCTGTATATTTTACAACAATCTTTCTAGGTCTTGTAATATTTAAAAATAAAAATGGATAAGTTAAACAACCTTCTTTCATTGGAATTGTTTCTTCACTTGCTGAAATAATCATAGGATTAAAACAAGTCATTTTTAATCCCTTTTCAATACCAACATGATCTCCTAATACAAACATATTAAAGGGTAGTCCTACTTGATTGCAGGTCAAACCTATACCTCCATATTTTTTCATAGTTTCAAACATACAATCTGATAATTCTTTTCTATCTTTAAATCCTTCTTCTTGTAACATCTCATCTTGGAATGGTGCGATAGCTGATTTAACTCTAGGATCGTTTGGTGGTATTAATTTTAGTTCTTTCATACTGTTCCTTTCTTATGTAAGGTAAAAAAAGCATTTACTGTTAATCTACCATTATCTATATTAGTTCCGTGATTATTTAAAGCTTTGTGTGCATATCTACTATCAAATATTATAGCTCTATTTTGTAAAAATCTAAAGTCTGCAATTAATTCATTTTTATTGTTATATAATTGTGTACCTGAATTTAAGTTAGTATCTGACATATAAACTAAACAAGAATAGTTTAAAGGTGAATCTGTATGTATCCAATCTTCTTTTCCGTCTGCTAGTCTTAAATGTGTAAACATATCAACCTCAAAAGGAAGACCTCTAAAGTAATCACCAAATTTATTTTGAAATTGTTTTACAAACATATTTTGAAATTCTATATTAATTTTATTCATAGGTCCGCTTCTAAATCCTGGCCAAGAAGATGATTTATATATTGATTTCCATGGATATTTTTCTGAGGTGTGTAGTTCTATACCTTTACATATATCTAATACCTCATTAAAATTTGTAAAAAATTCATCAACACAGGCAAATCTAAAATCTTCATTTGTATAAAATGTTGTTTTCATTATGATACCTGTAATCTTGTAAAGTTTTTATACTTTTCATATTTTATAATATTATTAAACCTATCAAATAACATATCACCTTTATGTGATATAATAAAGATATTTTCCTTTTCAAGTGTTTTTATAATCTTAAAAAAATCATCTGTGCCTTGACCATCTAAACTACTATCAAATATTTCATCTAATACTAATAGGTTTGTATTTGTACTATTTTTCATTTTAGCAATTTGTCGCCAAGTAAATAATAATGCAAGGTCTATTCTCATTTTTTCACCCTCACTAAAACTATTATAGTTAAATGTATCTCTAAATCTACTTTTAACTGTTTCATTAAATTCTTCATCTAAATGAAATGATACAAAGAAATCCATGGATTGTAAATGTTGATTGATTAGTGTATTCATTATAGGAAGATATTTTTTTATAATTTTAGCTTTAGCGCCTTTGTCATTTAATATTTCTCTTAAAATATCAACATATTTTTTTTCTTCTACAACCTTTTCTAAATCTTTTTTGGCCACTTCTAAATCATCTTGTAATTGTTTTAAACTATCTTTTATTTTATTACTATTGTCACTATATTTGTTTTGCATTTTTAATTCTTCGTGTATATCATCACTATGTTTTTTAATAGCTTCTAATGAAGTTTCTAACTTAGATAAATCAAATCTCATATCATTTATTTTATTTGATATGCTTTCAAACTCTTTTATCTTTTCTTCATTTTTAGATATTTCTAATAATAGTTCTTGTAGGCCTTCTTCTAATTTTGATACTGTTTTTGTTTCATGCACACATTTTTCTTTTTTAAATTCATCATTTATCTTTTGAGTACATGTAGGACAATTGTTATTTTCTTCAAAAAATTGTAGTGTCTTTTTATGATTTAATAAATTTTGTTCAATCTTTGTTTCTAATTTAGATAATTTCAAAGACTTATCTTTGTATTGATTATAATTTTTTAGATTATTTTGTGATACTACAATATCCTCATTTAATTTTTGTATTTTCTTCTCATATTCTAGTCTATTTCTCTCATTGTTCTCTAATATGTTTGTTTTATGTGTCTGGAAGTCTTCACCTTGTGTCTGGATAGTATTGAAGTATTTTGACTCAGTTTGATACTTGGTTTCTATTAAGTCGCATTGGTGACGTACCTCCGTGATCTTTTTTTGTAAATCTGATTGTTGAGATCGTAAGATTAAATCCATTAGGCCAAAAACTCTTATATCTAATATCTCTTCAACAACCTCTCTTCTATATCTTGGTTTCATTTTCATAAAAGGCTCATACGAAGAAGAACCTAATATCACAACCTGTATAAATGATCTATAATTAAGTTTCATTATATTAGTTTCTAAGTATTTTTGATAATCTACGTTACTAGCGTCTTGGTTAATTAATTCACCATTACAATATATTTCAAATATGTTTGGTTTAATACCTCTACACACTTTATATTTTTTTGTACCTACATCAAATTCTATCTCAACCAATGTATCTGAATTATTAATCGTGTTGACCATTTGTTCTTTTTTAATTATTCTAAATGGTCTATTAAATAAGACATAACATAAAGCGTCAAGTAGTGTTGACTTTCCACTTCCGTTACTGCCAACTATTAGTGTTGTTGAAGATTTATTTAAATCAACCTCAATAGGAATATTTCCTGTTGATAAAAAGTTTTGATATTTTATCTTTTTAAAAACAATCATTCACTAGCCTCGGTATATAATTCTTTTGCAAATTTTTTAAGTTTGGTTCTATCAATTTCTGTATCAATTTGATCAATATAATTATTTAAAAATGTTAGTGTGTCTTCTCCTTCATCCAATATATTATCTTTAACTGTTTGTGTTATATCAATAGGGTCATCAATTATTTGTAATTCATTAACATTTATTTTATTATAAAATTTTTCAATAAAGTTATTAAACATATCTTCATCTGTTTTATTTGATATAAATATTTTAACAAAACACTTGTCGTATTCTGAAATATCTACTAAATTATAGTTATTTTCTTTATCATTATAAATTATTTTTTTATGTATAATGGTTTTGTTTTCAATTCTTTCCATTTCTCTAGTATTAGTATCAAAAACATGAAAACCTTTTGGACAATTATAATCTGACCAAGTCATTTCATATTGAGTTCCTAGATAATAAATCTGGCCATCATCTGACTTTTTATGATAATGTCCTGATATTACCTTTTCAAATCTTTTAAACAACTTTCTATCTAATCCATTTTCACTATAGTGTCCTTTATGCATTTCAAAGCCTTTAACTTCCAAATGTCCCATTGCAATTTCAGCTGTAGAATTTTCAATAGTATAAATCGAATCTTCTTCATTTTCATCACATATCCAAGGAATAAACAATATATCTAATCCATCAAAGTTAACTGTTTCTGAATTTTCATATATTATTTTCTTTTTACATACATTTAAATTTCTTATAGCATTTATTGTATTAGTGTTTTTATAATATGTGTCATGGTTACCTATGATAATGTGTGTATCAATGTCCAACTCATCTAATTTATTCCAAAATACTTTTTTAAAATTATCTGCTGTATTGTGATTAATAAACTTTCTTCTATCAACAACATCGCCTAAATGAACAAGTGTTTTTATATTATGTTCTTTAATATAGGGAAAGAATTGATTGTTAAAAAATTCATTTTGATAATACATAAATGCAGGAGAATCATTCCTTACTCCAAAATGTGTATCGTTAAGTAGAGCTATCTTCATATACTAGGGTCAATTGATATTTTCTCATATTTGTCCATCATATCAATTTCATTTTTATAAAAATCATTTGTTGATATACAACTTTTAACTAAATTATCTATAAATTGACTTCTTCTTTTAAAATCCATTTCTGCAATTTCATATAAATTAAAAGATTTTAATTCATTATATGCTAATTCAGGATCGAGTAAGTCCATGCCAATTAAAATTTGATACCATAGTGTAGAACCTAAATCTATAAAATTATCATTTTTTCTACTATCATAATCATGTTGTCTAGGCATTCTTGTTTTCCATATATCTAATTTTCCTTTTAACCAAGGACTTAATCTTTTATTATGTGAAGCTTCTTTCCAAAATTCAGTATCAGTTCTTTTTGATCTATAATGTAATACTATAAAATCTTTTATATTGTCCCAACCTGCACCAAAATCACCATTATAATCATCTTGTGCTTGTTGACAATTAAAATCCATATAATCTGAATAGTGCTGTTCTAAAAAGTGAACAATTTGAAATATTGTCATATGAATTGAAGTTGCTTCTAAAGGTTCAATAAAAGCACTAGCTAGTCCAGTAGATAAAACATTTTTAATCCAAAACTTTTCTAATCGGCCTGCTTCAAATTTAATATCTTTTTGTGGTTCTATTTTGAAACCTAAATCTTTTTCTATTTCTTCTTGTGCTTGATCTGGTGTTATAAAATCATCTGAATAACAATAACCACAGCCCATACGTTCTTGTAATGGTATTTCCCACAACCAACCATATTTTTTAGCAACGACATGAGTATAGTTTTTAATAACATCATCATTTTTATTTTTTACATGAAACGGCATTGCTCTATTACACAATAGTTCATCTCTATAAGATATAAATTTATTTGTATATTTCTTATCAATTAGAACTCTATAAAATCCTGAACAATCAACAAATAAATCTCCTTCTATTTTATCTCCTGATTTTAATATAACGTTTTTTAAAATTCCGTTTTCTTTTAAATCACCATCTACAACAATATCATCAATATAATCAACTCTATTATTTTTTAAAACTAATTCTTTTAAATATTGACCAGTTTTATAAGTATCTAAATGATATGCTACATGACGAAACCTAAAGTCTTTCAACTCTTTTGGTATAAAAGGTAACTTGTTATTTAACATTAGTTGCGATTGTTGAGCCTCATATTTTAGTTTATTGGCTACGTGATATATTCTAAAAAAATCATAACGAGATTGTGGATAGTGTGTATGATTTAAATAATAATCTCCTAGAGGAGAAGTGAATGATTCTCCTAATGATTTCCAATCTGTGTGCTTAATACCTAATTTAAATGTTGAACCTGTTTCTTTTAAAAAAGTTTTTTCATCTGGAAAAGAATTTCTTTTGAAGTGATTAATCATATCAAAAAATTTACCAGTTGAACTTTCACCTACACCTATAATTGGTATTTCTTTTGAAGCTATAATTGTTATTTTCGGATGATCAGTTCTATTTAAAAAATTTAAGGCTGTTGACCAACCAGCTGTACCACCACCAACTATAACAATACGATTAACTGTTTTTTTCATAACTTAAACAAAAAAACTTAAAGTTGTATTTTTTTTAGTAACTCTTTTAGTTCTTGTCTTGGTTTTCTTTTCTTTTGGTTTATATAAATCAGAATTTATTGCCGTGTTTTTTTGTAAAAATTCTGTAAATTGATTTTTAAAATCTCTATCATCACCTGGTTGTAAAACTAGGTCATCATAGTTATTATCTATAATTAGTTTACTTTTTATAATTGTTTGTTTCTTTTCTTTTTGTATTCTTCGTACAAAAGCGAAATAGATAATTTGTGTAAAGTATGCAAAAGGATTATTAGATTTTTCAGGATCAAAATTATCCAAATATTGTAAACAATTTTCTATACCATCGGAAATCATATCATCTCTAAAAGTATAGTTAATAAAATTTGGTCTATAAGATAAGTGATTAGCAATCTTTAAAAAACATTCACCAATATAATCAGTAACTCTAGGTTTAGGTTGTTTATCTCTTTTAGCTTTGTTACATAATTTTTTATAGGCTTTCATTGCCTCTAAAAATTCTTTATTATTTACGTAGTGTTCTTTTTTTGAATTCATAATATATTAATATACTACAATTTAATGATTTTGTCAATGCTCCAATGTATCTTTTATTAAATTAAAATCAGCTTTGTGCATATTTAAATTAAAAGATATAATTGTTTTTATTTTGTCTGTTTTATTGATAGGTGACCTATGTAAAACCTGAGCTGGAAGTGTAAGTAAATCCCCCTCTTTAACATCAATATAATTAATAATTTCTTTGGTTAAAGGATCTATTATTTCAGTTTTTAAAGATTTATCAGGCAGATCAACATAAAACACATTTGTAAAGTGATTCTCTGGATGACAATGCCAATCGTGTTTATTTTCTTTTCCGTATCTTTGGAACCATAGATTTTTAATAGAATATTCATCATACATTAAATATTTCTTAATATCATTTAAATATGGTTTAATCATATCTAAAAAATAATTTAAATAAGGCCTATTTACATCTCTACCTACGTTCCAATCACTAGAATATATACTTTCATATGGTGTTTCTATACTACTGTTTTGTGTTTGATGTATTTTATCTAGTAATTCATATTTTATTGAATTATAGTCTTTTATTGAATTGATAAAATAAGTTGAATTAATATTTCCTACTATCATAAATCCACCATTGACATTTCAAAATATTTGTATATAATAGAGGGTGTAGCGAATGATATATACCTATTAGGACTACTAATGTATTGTTTCTTTAGTATCTTTAAATGTATCAAATATTTCATTGAGTCTTTCATTACTTTCATCATCAAGTCTTTCGGAAGTATAAGTATTGTTTTTATTTTTAGGAGGAGTTACTTTATTGTAACTTGTTGATATCTGTTTATAAGATTTTGACATTTCTTCAGTAGCACTTACTATTGTCATAATTTTATCTTTTGGTATTGTAATAATCTGATCATGTGTATAATTAGCCCACCTTATTAGAGCTATATAATCTTTTAATCCTTCTTCCGTAACCTGTGGAATATATTTAATTAGTAAAGGTTTATCTAATCTGATAAGTGGAGATTTTTCACCTAATTGTTCTTTCGGCAATACAGTAACAATATCATCACCGTTTACCAATTTAATTATTTTTATTAAATTGTCCATATAATTATTTAGGTGAGTTGAACATTGTGTATTTCATAATTAAAGTCTTCTTCATTATATATTTTAATTCTTTCTCTAAAATGAGATAGTGTATAATTTTCTTTTTCGTTATGTGTTAAATCATCTGATATATCGTATAATGTAGCAGTGCTGTCATTATCTTTTAACCGAAGACCACGGCCAATACTTTGTAGATTACGTATCCTAGACTTTGAAGGACTAGCAAAAATGATATTGTGTAGATTGCGAATATTAATGCCAGTAGAAAAAGTGCCGTAACTAGCAATAATAATAGCATTATCCGATTTCTCAGTAATCGCTCTAATAGATTCTCGTTCATCTGCCTCTACTCCTCCGTGAACAAAAAACACTTTTCTATTTTGTGCTTTTTCTTCGATTAACTCTTTAAGAATCTCACCGTGTTTTTCAACGTATTGAAATAAGCATAAAGAATTGCCTTGTAAAGAAAGACAAAGATTCCTTATATATTTATTTCTTTTTGTATTTGAAACCAAATAATCCATTTCTTCTTGGTATGTTTTATCTTTGAGAAAATGTTTTGCATTTTTATCATGTTCTAATATTAAACAGAATATTTTTAATTGGGCTAATTGTTTGTTTTCTTGCAATTCACTTGTAGATACAACTTTATTTACAACACCAAATAGTCCTTCTAATACAAGTTTATGTGTTTTAGTACCATCTAAAGTACCTGTAAGACCAACTCTATATTTACATTTTTCTAATTTGTTCATTATCTTACTTAATGAAACTGCCTTAAATAGGTGTGCTTCATCACCAATTATCATACCAAATTGTGAAAACCATTTTTTAGGTAGATTATAAATTGATTGCCAAGTGGATATTATAACTCTTTTATTTGTTTCTTTATCGTGGCCTTGATATATTCTATGTACATTACGATCACTATTATAACCATAATCTTTAAAATCTTTAAACAACTGTTCTACTAATGATGTTGTTGGTACAATAATTAAAATTTTATTTTTTTTATCCTCTTTTAATCTAATCAAATTATAAATTAACATTAAATATATAATAAGTGATTTACCAGAGGCAGTAGGAGATAATAATAAACATCTATGTTTTTTAATAGAATGTTTAAATGCTTCTATTTGATAATCTCTAATTTCTATTTTAGGTATTTTAAGTGCTTTTAAAAACTTACTTAACTCTTCATCATTTATTTTTAAATCTTTTATCTTTGTACCATCAACAACTTGTACATTATTTTTATTACACCAATCTAATATATAAGGATATAGACCAGCATATATCTGGCCGTTTGCATACGAGAATAATCTTATTTTGCCGTCCCAAACTCTATTACGAAATTGTGGCATGAATTTAAAACCTGGAACTTCAAAAGTAAAAAATTCACTTAACTCTCTACGAATATCAGCATCAGCTTCTATCTTTAGATAAACTTCATCTTTTTTATCTATAATAATGTAACGAGTATTTGTCATAATGAAATAACAATGGTATAATTACCAATCTCTAGGAATACCTAATATAGGTCTACCATCAAATTTAATATCATATTGTCCACCACTTTCATTATAATGCATAAAAACTTGTGCGTGATCTTTGCCTTTAAAAGGTTCTCTCCAATGTTCACATTCACAACCTCTATAAATTATTAAATCTCCAGGTTTTAAATGTACAGCTTTTCCTTGTGTTCCTTTTTCTCCTGTTTTAGGACCTACAAACATTGGCCAATCATAATAATCTGGCATATTTGTGGTATCTGATCCTAGATAAAGTGTTGTTGAAATTTCACAACTAGGTCTATCTATGTGTCTAACTAATTCAGAATTAGTTGTATATAATCTATGATATGTATAAGTAGGTGTTAATTTTTTACCAGTAAATGCTTCAATTTTATTTGTTCCCATTAATAGTAAAGTATCGAATATAGGATCACCATATCTACTATAATCACCAGGTGCTTGAGTATCATTAAATAATCCGTGCCAAGCAGGATTATAGGTATTAGGATAATTTGTTTCTAAATATTTTGCTCTTGTGGCTGATATTTTTACATGGTTATATAATATACTTGCCCACTCTTCGCTTATAAATTCTTCAAGTTTTAAATATCCTAGTTCTTCAAAAGTTTTAATAGCTTCTATATTCATATTATTTAAAAGGCCTTCCTAAACACCACATTACTAAAGAATATCTTGTGCCAGTTGTTACAGGTGTAACTTGATGTGGAATAAATGATGGAAATACACATATAGAACCTTTAGGTTTTATTTCTTCACAAGTGTGATATCTTTTATGTCTTGCATGTGGTCCAAAATCAAATTGTAGTAAACCGCCTTCATAACTTTCTGCACCATTTAAATTTAATGTCATACTAAGTTTTCTAACTTTACCATCCATATTTTGTATAGGTGTTTGTTGTTTATCTTTTTTATTAATTTTATCTTGCGGAACATATCTATATTTTCCAAAATGATCTGACATACCATCCATATGCCAACTATAAAATCCTTTTTCTTCACCAGTACCTCTATATATTGTAAATTGCATTGGTTCAGCATAGTCAACATCAAAAAACCAACCTGCTTGTTTATTAGCGTCATTTATATATTCCCAAGCTCTTTTAAAAATCCATTCCTGACTTAACCATGTTACTTCACTATCTCTTACATATACATGTTTTTCATAATCAACACCATATTTTTCTATTAACTCTTCATTAGTTTTACTTCCTTTTGCTTCTTTACCACCAGATTCACCACCTTTATGTGAATTGCCAAAAACATCAGCTGATACTTTTTTACCAGACTGTTTTTCTTTTTCTATTTGAGATTTTCCTATTTCTAAAATGCGATCACATTCTTCATTTGTGAACGCTTTACTGTACCAAAAATAACTGTGTGTTAGTTGCATTATTATATTGCTCCACTCGTAAACTTTCTCCAATCAATTGCGTTTTTGATTGTAAATGTTCTATTATTTATTACTCTTATAGTTCTATCTAAAAAATCTATTAGTGTTTCTAAATATTTAACTTTTTGTGATAACTTTTGTATATCTTCATCAGCTTCAATATATTTGTCAACGTCTTGTTTTAAAATTTTTAGATTAAAAGGTTTTTGTTGATAGATTTGGGGGTCTGACTTACCTGTATAATATTCCCATTTGTCTTTTTTAATTACTCTTAATTCATCTTCCGTTCTAGTTAAAAGTAATTTAAATTTTGTTAAATATTTTAAATATTTGTTATGTAGTTGAGGTGTTTTTAATGATTCTAAATCAAGTTCTACATCATTAATTTTTAAGTCTTTATCAGCTAATTCTTGCAATTCTTCAAGTGTCATAATAACTCCATTATATCACAAAATCAAAAAAAAGTAAAGCTTTTTATGAATTTGTTATTGTTGTACTTCTACTATTTACTGTAGCAAAGTCGTATATTTTATATTGAAAAGTAACACTAGCTGTTAGATAATCAATATCTGTAGGTTGTTGGTTGTAATCTAATCCTGACAATGAAATAGGAAATATACTTTTAAATCTAACTTCAGTTATAGGATTATTTTTACTACTTAGAATAGTTAATGTAGCATCCGAAAACGTACCTCCTTGAGAAGGAGTTCCATATTTAGTTCTTCCAGCATCACCCATTACTTCTCCTGTTGAAGTAGGAAATCTATCTGCACCAGAGTTTAATAAATCTTTAAATTCGGTATGGCCACCTGCAAATCCTAATCCTCTTAACCAACCGTGTATCTCTTGGTAGTTCTCTAAATTTTCATCTACTAAAAATGTTATAACCAAATCAGAATAAGATATTTTATCTCCAGGATATGGTATATCTTTAAAGGGTGTTGCTTGTTTATCTGAACCTAATGAAATTGCTGGTATATTTGCAGCTGTACAAAAATATTCTACCTTTGGTAGTTTAAATATACTAAATTTAAACTTTGTACGATCAGCATAATCCTGTTTAGTTGGTTGTCTGTTATATGCGTTTATAGTTGTCATAATACTATTTATATACTATTTAGGAAGTGTTCCTGACTCACCTAGTTTCTCTAATGCTTTAATAACTGTGTTTATGTTTTCTGATTTTTTACAAGGTTTTTCTTTAGTAGATTCTTGCAATTCTTCACACACAGGTATTGTTTTGTTATCTATTGGTTTAACTTGTTCTTGTTCACAAGCAAATAGTTTTTTAGAACCTAATATTGTTAATAAAATAATAGCTACAATTGCAAATAGATAAAGGTATTGAATTAATAAATTTCTCATATGTATATTTAGCGTATAAAAAAAGGGCGACTTTTGAGGGTCGCCCTTTTAAATGTTTGGTAATAACTACCAACAGATTACATCAAGTTAGAAACTTTAACTCTTCTGTAGTATCTGTTTGAGTTAGCAGAACCAGAACCATTGATTACAGCTGCATCGCCAGAACCTGCTTCAGCAAATGGGTTTGCTTGTAAGCCGTATCTAGTTTTGAAACCGATCTTAGGTTGGAAAGTGTCCTGACCAACTGCTCTAACCATTTGTAATGGTACGTAAGGGCAGTAGAATATACCAGCGTCATAAGGTGAAGTACCTTTGTAACCAACAACAAAGTATTGTGAAGCTGTGTTGTTTGCTGAGTACGGATCAATGTACACTTTAAATCTGCCGTTTAATACACCAGCAAAAGTATTGCCTGTGTCGTCAACGTTTAGATTATTGTTTAACGCAGGAGCGTAATCTAAAACACCAGCCATTTGTAAAGCAGACGCAACGTCAGCTGAACAGATGATGATATTTCCTTTACCTCTACGAGTTCTTTGAGCGATAGCGTTAGCTTCTCTCTCTACTTGGAACATAAGACCTTTAAATCTTTCAACTGACCATCTTCCGTTAGAGTCTGTGTCTAAATCGAAAATACCTTCAGTTGTAGTGTTTACAGTTCCTGTGTTAGCAGAAGCACCTTTTTCAGCGTTAGAGTAAATAGTTCTAACTACTTCTCTATTGATCTCCGCAAGGATTTCAGCAGATAGAATATTTGCTAATTCTGTTTCTGCGTCTAAACCGTGGATCGCTTTAAGGTCTTGTGCTAATTCCATAGTGTATTCTGCTTTTAGCGCTCTGCTTTTTGCAGTAACAGTTGATTTCTCAATTGAGAAAGCCATTTCTGCGAAAGCGTTACCGCTATCATCACCTAATGCTTCAGCAGCTGCTGTAGTCATACCAGTACCAGTTGTGTAAGTACCTGCAGGTGAATCGTTTAGTACACTTGGGTTAGTTCCTGATTGAGCAGCAGATGAGAAACCATCTACAGATGAACCAGCTTTGTTTCTTCCAGAGAAATCTGAATCCGCTTCATCAAATAAAGCTTCTGTACCAGCTTGTGACTGATATCTACTTCTCATTGCAAAGATAAGGCCAGTTGGTCCAGTCATTGGCTGAACGCCAGCGATATCGTATGCGATTAGGTTAGGCATTGCTCTTCTTACCAAAGAAATTAGGATTGGATCCCAATTTGAAACACCAGCAGTGTTAGATACTGGAGCAGCTTCTGATAAAAAAGCAGCGTCTTCTTTAGATGCTCTTTCTTGGTTTTCCAAGATAGTAGCAGTAACGGCACGTCTGTAAGAATCACCGATTTTTGGTAAATCAGGATGCTCTAGGACTGGCTGCCATTTTTTTTCGTATTGTTCTGATAAATACATTTGTTTTTATCTCCCTCTATATTACTTCGACAATTTAATGTCTTTTGTTTTACTTATAGCGGCGGTATAAGCAGCCATACTATTAGATAATCCACTAGTGTCAACTTGTGAATCATTGCCTACCGCTACATCATCTAAATCGTTAGAAACTTCTTTTGCACCAAAATAAGATTCTTTAATAGTCTTAATTTTAGTTTCAAAATCAGTTTTATTAGTAAACTCAACTTCTTCAGCAAGTTTGTTGAATTTTTCTTTAGATACATCAGCTAAATCAGCAGACATTTCATCAATGATGTCTTGTCTTACTAATTTACCATTCTCTTTAGATAAATCAACATTCTTTTCGATTTGTTCGTTAAGTTTTTTCTCTAACGTTTCAATTTTGTTAGCTTGATCTTCAAGTACATCATACTTTTCATCTGGAACATCAATGTAGTGATCTTCAAATAGTTTTTTCAAACCACTAATAAAGTCCTCAGCGATCTCGCCTTTTATACCTCTCTCAATAGCAATTGCGTTGTCTTTCATCCATTCCTCAACAACATAGTTTAGGTATGAATCAACTTTTTCAACGAGTTCTGCTTTTTGAGATTCAGTATTTTCTTCTAATTTTTTAGCATAAGCTTCTTCTAATTTTTCTTTTTCTTCGTTAACTTTTGATTTAACAGCTGCTTCGAAGATAGTAGTAGCTTTTGCCTTAAACTCTTCAGATAAATCTTCATCTTTAACCAAAGCTTCAACATCAGCAGTAACATCTATTGTATCTTCTTCAGATACTTCTTCTTTTACTTCTTTTGTTTCTTCTTTGTCTTTAGTTTCAGATTTTTCTTTAGAACCTTCAGTTTCTTTTTCATCTTCCTCTTTTAACTTAGGCATCGCATCAGCAGCACCTGCGTCTTTCTGAGGAGCTTGTCCAGAAACTTTTGATATTTTCTTTGAAGCGTCAGGATTGCTGTCTGTTGATTTAACAACAGCTGCGCCTAAATCTTCAGCATCATTTTTCAGATGGGAAGGCTCAGCCGCCACAGCATTCTTTTTAGGAGCATCAGCTTGAGGATTTGCAGCTTCAGCTACATCTTTCTCTACTTTTTTTACTTCTGCTTCTACCGCCTCAATTTTCTTTTCTGTTTCGGCCATTAGAAATCTCCTTTTATCTTTATAAACGTTTATAAATTTCTTTTGTTATAAGATATTTATAAGATTTATGTTTTTTATATTACAATTTTTGTAAAAATGATTTGAAAACTTTAAGTTTTGACTCTTCTAAAGCACGTTTTTTTGCTTGTTTTACTTGATTTTTCCAAGCCTCTACGTCTTTTTCTACAAGAACTCCATTGTCCCAAACCCACTCTTTGTTTTCCATAATACCTTCTACGAAAGCGTCTGGAGCTGATGGATCTGCAACAATATCAGCAGCAGTAGCAAGATAAAAGTCATCTCCTACATAGTTGATACCATTTTTACTTCTTAATGAACCCATACCTCTACTTGATACTCCTAATTGAGCACCTTCGTCAATAAGACCTTTTACAATCTTACCGTATGGTGTATTCATTATCTTAGCTTCACCAATAAAATTTCTTCCATCTGGATAGAGTTTCGTAATCATATGTGATACTCTTTCCAAATTAACAGTTGGTCCATCAGGATGTCCTAATTCACCAAATGCTCTTTTTTTATTGACAAATTCTGCATTGTATCTTCTAACTTCATTTTCAAGTATGTCTTTTGGATAGACACGTCCATTTCTATTTTTAATTTCTGATTGTAGAAAAATACCCTTAATCTTGTAATTCTTTTTACCGTTGGTTTCTTCAACGATATATTTTGCGTCTGAAATTTCTTCCGATATTAATTTCATAGTTCTCTCTCTTTGTTATATTTATATAACTTTAATCTTTTGGATTACTTTTTTTTCTAATTTGTTTAGTTTCATCTTCATACCTGTACCAGCCTGTAGTGATGTATTTTGCTTGTGAATTTGAAACTTGGCCTTTATGTGTATGTGTCCATTGTGCTGGCCATATAACAGTTTTACCTTTTACAGCCTTAACTGTTTTATTTTGATAAAGAAAATCAGTTCCTCCTTCGTTTACATCATTTAAATAAGTCATAAAAACCAAATGTCTTTGTATGTTCTTATAGGCACCATTTTCTTCATAGTGCCATTTTTTAAAACCTCCGCCTGGCAAATACTTTTGTATATTACAAGATTCTATTTTCCATGTGTGTTGCATAATATCTGAATAAATGTATCGTCTTTTATATTCAGTTAAAATTGTATCTAATTCATCTAGGTATCGTACAACCAAAGTATTATCTAATTCTCCTAAATGTAAATCCCAAGAATCTTTATGTTCTAAATCGATAATACCATTTGCAAAAAATCCTCTATACTTTTTAGAATTATTTTCAAAGGCTTCAATGATATCATCACATAAAGTCAAATCTTTAAGAGATGACTCTAATATAAAATTATCCATTATCTAAATTCAATTATTAAAGTATAATTATCTCCGTTTGCAAAGTTTTTAGTTGATAACATAACATCACCTGTAGGTGTTGTAGCATTGTTTCCAATTTCATTTCCTGAAGGTCTCAAATCCCAATATCCGTTGCCTGATAAAAAACAAGCTGTAGCATTAGTAACTCCATTCCAAATTAACTCTACGGCAGATTTATTATTAGCCGTATTAATATTATAGAAAATTTTAGATATTTTTCTATTACCATCCTCAGTCATAAAAGTTGTTTCCGAAGCGTCAACTTTTTTAACTAAAGTTTCTCCAGTACCGTCTGAAATATTAGTAAGTTTTACAACGTACTTAACACCAGATGTATCAGCGATTGTTTGTGTTGTTACTGTATCTGCCATTTTAATCTCTAACTTCTTGGTGACCCTACAGCCGTAGCGATTGCGGCTGCAACTGTAATTTCATCTCCAGGCGCTTTTTCAATTATTACTGAATCACCTGCTAAATGTAAATAAACCTCTCCTAAAGTAACTGTATCTCCGTCTTCCTTTACAACGATAGTTTGAGCACCACTTGTTGCTGTTACTCTAACAAATTGAGCTCTGTTAATATCGTTAGCACTAGGATTGGTTACTTTAGTTCCTTTTGCTATTACTGTTGACATTTTTTCTCCTTAATTATTTTAATTTTCTGGTTGACTTAAATCAATATCTGCTGTAGCATTATTACCTGTAGGAACAACATTGCCTTGTTGATCAAATGTTCCTGTTCCTGCAATCTCTGGTTTAGGATCACTAATCGGTTGTGCCTCAACTTTTCCATTAAACATATTGCCAGCTAATTCTTGTCTTTTTGCGTCTAAAGCATCGCCAACTTTCATTCTTAATACGTCTTTAAATGCTTCACCAGCATCCGCATTATTGCCTTGTTGTAATTGATCTATAAAATCTTTAACTCCGTCTGTCATTTTTTACTCCTTATAATGTTTCTCCACCTGTATTAGGTGCTGAAATAATTCCATCTTCAATCTCTTTTTTAATTTGATTGTCGATATCTTCTATTTCTCTTTCATTTTGTTTTAAAATATTTTTTCTAATATATTCAACTGAAAAATATTTTCCAACATAATCTCTCATATCATTAGCTAAAGCAATTCTATCTCTTAACATTTCAGATTGCTTTAATTCAGCAAAATGACCGTCTTGTAAGAAATCATATTGTATTCTTTCTCTAATAGAAGGCCAATCTTGTTCACCAATAACACCTTTTAAAACAAGTTGTGTTCTTAATATATCGTTAAATAGTTCAGTAAATTTCTTTCTTAATCTTTGAACAAATTTAGTAAACTTTAATTCATCTCTTGTAATTTCACTTGCTCTTCCAAGATTAAAACCTTGAGATGATTCTAAACGACTTACAGGTACGTTTAGTGATCTATAAAGTTTCCTTTGGAAATATTCAATGTCAGCAATCTCACCTAAGTTTTGACCACCTGGTAAAGTTGTAATATCAGTACCTCTGCCACCTTCTCTACTTGGTAACCAAAAGTCTTCAAGCATTGACATATAGTTTCTGTCATCTCGTATTTCACCTGTACTTGCGTCATAAACAAGTTTGTTTCTGTATCTTGCCATAACATCTCTAAGATATTGTTCTGCTTTGGCTTTTGGTAAATTACCTACATCAATCTTAAATATTCTTCTTTCAGGTGCTCTTGCAATTCTGTAAATAACAGTTGCGTCTTCAATCATTCTTAATTGATTGACTGGTTTAATTGCTTTATGTAAATGAGATAAAACAATATTTTTAGTTTGATCGATTAATCCTGAAGGACAAAATGCAATAGTATCAGTTGCAATTTTGATACCTGCTGTTGCAGCTGTTGCTCCTGAAATACCTTTTTCGTTATACATAAAGTATTCTACGTATTCATCTGACATTTTTAAACCTTGTTGAGGTGTGACAATGTCAGGTCTTCTTTTTCTAATTTCTCTTATTTTTTTAATTTTACGAGGATCAATGTATTTTAATTCTGTAATACCTTTTCTAGGGCTATCTCTATCAATTATTTTGTGATAAAAAATTCTTCCGTCAACATACCATCTTCTAAAGATGTCATGTCCCTTTGTATTAAAGTTTAATAATTTTAAAATCTCAGAAAATTCGTCTTCTATTTTTCTTCTTATTTCTTTTCCGTAAGGTAAATTGTTTACATTTACTCTAACGGCGTCTTTCATTTCGTTTGCAACAATAGCCTCGTTTACGATATCTTCTACAGCCATATCGCACTCGGGGTGTAATGCTACTTCTCTATATCTACGGATTAAGTCTGCTTCACTTCGAGCATTACCTTCCATGTCAAGGTAATGACCAAAATAACCACCAGCGGCGACGGTTTGTGTACCGTCTTCCGCTTGAGTGGTCGTAAAGCTTTGTCTTGGATCCTGCTCTTTTTTGAGCTTAGTAATAGAAAATCCAAATAGTTCAGCCATAATTTAATTCTCCTGTACTAATACTTATCCAACTATTAAGTAGTTGTATTTGTTTCAAAGTATTGGTATTGGAATGTTACATCAAAAGTTTCAATAGCGTCATTAGTATCGTAATCTAACGCAATCGCACCTATACTACTAGGATATATTCCTCTTAGTGTGTAGGCTTTGATATTGTTACCGTTACGATCTAAATGATCTACGAAAGCGTCAACTTGATAATCAGCAGGATTTGTTAATCCCTCGTTATCAGTCATATTGTTGATACCATTCTGCCATCTTTCGAAAGCATTTCTTAATTTGAAATTAGTATCATTATAGACTGTAACTGACCAATCACCAATTGTTCTATCACCAGCTATTTTAATCGGTCTGCCTCTAAAATTAACAGAAACAGTTCCAATATCCATAGATGGAATAGATGTTGATTTACATAAAAACGCCAGTTCTTCTATTTCTCCACCAACTTGTGCGTAACCAGGAAAAGGCATTGTAACCTTAAACTGATTGGCTCTAGCGCCACCGCCAGCAAGTTTAGCTTTGAAGTCATTAATGTTTGCCATTTTTTATTCTCCTCTTCTAAAATTACCCAGCGACTTCTTCAAAAGCCACGCCAGTTCTGGTTGCTACAAACTTCAATGTGATAAAGTTGATACTTCTTGCAGGTTTTACAAAAATTTCTGCAATAAATTCATTTCTATCAATTACTTCGCCTGTATTGTTAGTTTCATCACACACTACTAAAAAGTCTGTGATACCTCTTCGACCTTGTACTTCTCGTAAGAATGGTTCCACAATGTTTCTAAAGTTCGCTCTTGTAAATTCATCATTGAATTCAAACAATTGGAATTTAGAAGCTGTAGAGATTGCTTTTTCTAATACGATAAACAATCGTCTTACGTTAATACGATCAAAAGCACTAGGAGAAGATAATCCAGTTTTGTCTCCGAATAATACTGTTCCTTGACCAGGTACAGTTATTACTGGATTTACTCTATTTGGATATAATTCATCTCTTTGTGATTTAGTCGGATTATAAGCTAGTTTAACAGCGCCTCTTACAACACCTCTATTAAATCCAGCTGGAGAATACCAAGAGTCAGCGATTAAATCTGTTCTAGCCGATAATCCTGCCATATCTCCATTTAATGGTACATATCTGTAAACATCATTGTATCTGTCGTACATATATTTGTAACCAGAGTCAAATACAACATATGAAGATGATCTGATACCACTAAAGAATGATTTAACATTTGAAGTTTGTGTTGTTGAGTTTGCTATATCAACTACATCTGTTCTCTCTGGAGATACAAATACAATTGCGTCTTTTCTATTTTCAGCAATTGTAATTAGGTTATCTACGTGAGTAGCGTCACCACTTCCAGCAATGATAAGTCCTACATCAACTGTTTCAGCATCTTCAAATTTTTCATATGCTGTTTTGATTTGACCAACATTTGCATTTGTTCCGTTTGCACCTGCTGATAAAGACTCACTTGTAGGAGTTGTAACACTTGTAAAAGGAGTTCCACTTGCGTTATTACCCCAGTTACTTCCTGATGAGTTATGATCCATCCAATAGATGTACCTTGATGTATTTTGAATTACTGTTGGATAGTAATTTGAACCACCTTGAGGTGTTTTAGCGTCAGCAGCTTTTGAAACTTTTGAATAAGTTTCTAAAACTGTTCCTGGAATACCAGAAACTCCGCCGTCTTCATCAATTACTACAACATGCATTTCATCTGCTGATCCACTTCTTTCAGAAACGTATGTAGAAGTTCCTGGAGCACCACTTACTAAATCATAGTATCTCCATCTTCTTCTCACACTTGAACCATCAGCCACAGCAGTATGTAAACCGCCTTGACCTGATTCTTTTCTTACTATTGTAAGATCATTTGTTGAAATTGCTGTAACTCTATATTCATATCCAGCGTCTTCGCTAAAGTTAACGATATCTCCTACATTAAAACCAGTTGCGCTAGTTAATGTAACAGTTGTATCGCCTACTGCTAGGCCGCTGTCATTAATTGTTGTTTTTGCTGTTTCTTCATAAGCAGTAGCTGAAGGACAAGTAGCAACTAATAAGTTGTTACCCCAACTACCTGCTGTTCTAGCAGCAAATGTACCAACGGATCCTGATCCGTTAGCATAGTTATCTTTATAATCATCCAGATTCTTTATTAATAACGCAGTACCGTTTGATGTTGCGTTTAAAGCTCCTGTTTGCGTAGCTCGTACAACTCTTAGTGCATTAGAATATTGTAAAAAGTTTGCTGCTGAAAAAAAGTGTTCAAAGTTATTTGAATCAGGTTTTCCAAAATTTTCTACTAATTCCGCTTCACTAGAGATAGACACGATTTCATCTAAGGGGCCTTGATTGAATTGACCAGCAAAGGCGCCGATTGATGTTGAAACCGCAGGAATAATCCTTGTTATGTCTTGTTCCTGTACGAGAACACCTGGTGATACTTGAAATGCCATAGGTTTTCTCCTCTATTTAATTTGCAAATTATTTTTTATCATGTTTTATCAATTATTCGTATTATTCATACGCCCATAGTTAAAATCAAATTCTTTTCTTATTCATATTTATAATAACCGTAAACTACACTATATCCCTTTCCTTACCGCTGGAAACCATCTAGTACCATATTCATCAACGGTTTCCTCATCTATTACAGGATCGTTAATTCCATTATCTACAAATCCGAAAGGTGCCATATCTTCTTCTATTAACTTTTGTTGTTCTAAGTACATCTGACCTCTAACGTTTGAATCTGATAATTCTTTAAAGTATGGTTGATTAGATAGCCAACCAAATATAACTAAACACATCATTAAATCATCATTTGTGCCCTCTTCAGCTTGCCAACTATTACCTTTTCTAGTAAAAGTTGACATCTCGGTAATCAATTGAAAGTCATTTACAATAATCTTATCATTTTCTATTATTGTTTTTGCATTAGCACAGCCTATCTTTTTAATTTGTTTTGTCATTCGGACACCTAGTGAAGTACCACGTCCAGAGAACATAGCGCCAAGTATTTGACCTGCTCGACCCTTTTGAGTTGTCATTAAGATGTTGGGATATTCTAACTCATAATGCATTGTTTCGGATATTTGCTGTCCTAAATCATTTACTTCTACTAATACATGTGCGTCATTATAATTTACACAAACACTTTGAACTATATTAGGAAAAACAAATGGTTTAACTTCATTATTCTTGTAAGTTGCAACAACTCTATACGGTAATTTAGTAACATCTAATATTATAAAAGCTGAATAATCTCTATTTGTACCACGAGCAACATCAACCGTACAAACATATAATTTTCCTTTTTCAGGCCTTTCAAACATTTGCAATCCATTTCTACTTTCAATAGGTGTAATGTAAGGCAAAGTTTTAATTTTTGACGGAGATATAAGAGTATCTACCGAACCTAAAAACTCACATTCAAATTCTTGTTGGAATTGTTCTGGTGATGTATTTCGTATTGTCATTTCTTTCCAAGCTTCATCTCTACCAGGAACTTCCGACCAATGTACTTCTATAGGAATATAATCATTTTTTTTATTTTTTGCGTCTGTCCAAATTTTATAATACATATTCATTCCATGAGGAGTAGATACTATAATCATTTTTGTATTTTTACCAGATGATATTGTAGGATAAACTGAACTAAAAAACATTTCGGCAATGTTTGTAGGTACGAAAGCAAACTCGTCTAGGAATATAATATTGTAAGAACCTCCTCGAATAGCAGATGATGAAGTTGCAGCTGCCACAATCGTTGATTTGTTTTCTAATTCTATATTACCTTTGTTCCAATTAATGACGCCTTGTTGTAACCATCTTGGTAAATTTTCATATGCAAGCTGCAAACGACCTAATATATCTCTAGCTGTAGATGATTTGTTTGCAAGTATGGCAATGTTTGAATTAGGATTAAATAACGCATAATGTAAAAGATAAGAAATAGTTGTTGTTGATTTACCTGATTGTCTAGGCAATTTACAGATTGTAAATCTATTATCATGTATAGTTTCAACAATCTTTTTTTGAAAACCATACATCTTAAATGGCACAAGTCCATGATCAAGTGATACTACTTGAACATAATTTTCCATAAAATATATAGGATCTTTTGAACACTTTTGAAATTCTATAATCTGTTCTTTAGTAAATTCAACTTTAGTATTTACTTTTTTAAGATTGGGATTTCCCAAATATGCGTCAGACATTAATTACTATAGCCTCTATATGTGTGTAACCCAACTTTAATGCTGTAGTTACTCTTCGACTTCCTCTAAAAACTGTATATTTCTTTTTTTTATACAATACTCCGTTTGCACCATATTCACCTGTATGGTTATCTTTTTCTATCTCTATAGGATTTATAAGAGTTTTATCTTTTAATAAATCTTCTAATATCAGATTATGTTTAACGTAAGTTAAATCACTTATCGCTATTATCTGTTTCTTCGGGTGTGATTGTTTTGCTTTCAGTATTTTCATTCTTTAACATTTTCTGTAATTCAGCCGTTGAACCTACAAATAGTGCTTGTTTAATATTTGTAGAAGTTTTATTAGGTAATTCTTTTAAATCTTTTAATTTTTTTTGTAAGTCTTGCAACTTATCAACTGTACCTGCAACTTGACCGATTAATTGTCCTGCCACCTCATACGCTCTTGGATGTTGTCCTTCTCTTGCAATATCCAATATACCTTGTATAGCTTCTTGTCCTCTTTCAATAAGATTATAGTAATTTTCTCTACTATATTTGTAATCATTATCTATATCACCTTTATCTTTTTCTTCTACACGAGGAACTAAAGGCTTAAATTCTTGTGTTTGTATAGAATTATAATTTTGTTCTTTTTTATCTTCAATACCTAAAATCTCATTAACCTTATCTTCTATCTTTGACATAATTTATCCTTTTCTATTCATCACTATCAGTTGATGGATTATAATTTTTACCATCAAAATAATTTGTTATTGTAGTTGTAAATCCAAAATCATCATTTGCATTTGCTGTTGTAGGTTCTGGTATGACAATAATTCTTTCTTCTCGTGTTGCTTCTGGTGTTGTAGTATATAAATCAGATTGAACCTCTTTAATAACTTTTTGTGTTCTTGCAGGACCATATAAGTAAGTTTTAGCTGTAAAGTTTAATGTATAAATCACAGCTCTTCTATCTGTAAAACTTCCATTATAGGTATCTTCATAATTAATTCTATTTAATATTACAGGAACATCTCTTTTAATATTCATTTCAGGTATAACATTTATAGTTACAGTAAAGTCAGGTTGAAAGAAAGGTAAGATTTGTTCTATAATTTGTAATCCACTTTCAGCACTTGCTGTAAAAGTAGATAAGTTATATGAAATATTATAAGGCACAGGTACGTAATTATAATTCATAACTTTACCATCAATATCTGCTTTGACAGTTTTATACTTTTGTATTCTATTTAATTTTCTAGTTGCGTCATATTCTAAACCTGCAATATCAAAACCCATTCTAGGTAATGTTACAGCAAATTCTCTATTATCTAAACTAGCTTGTTGATCTAATCTAGCTAAAAATTTTTCTTTTGGTGCATAAGCTAATGGAACTCTTATAGATTGTACAACATTTCCATTACTATCTTTTCTTTTAATTTGTATGTTATTAAATATTTGACCAAACGCTATGGTCATTCTTCTCATACTTTCGTTATAAAAATAATTTCCAAACATCTAAAAATCCACTTCTCCAAAAGGGTTTCGTTCTGTAAAGTCTAATATATCATCAGCTGTTGATGATGTATCAAAACCTGCCTGATTATCCAAATCTATGTTATCAGCATATGTTGATTGGGTTTGTATAGCATAAGTTTCTAATAAGAAATAGTTGTTTTGTTGATCAATTGAATCATTTTCTAATAATAATGAACCTGCTTCATTTTCTAAAGAAACTTGATGTGCTAATTGATCTAGTGAATAAGTATTTTCAGCTGCGTCAATATCTGTAACACCTGTATTGAGTCTTTCTGAACTGTACTCCCAACGTGTTACTCTTAATTTGTAAACTGGTAAATTGCCTAATTGAAAGAATGGCTCCTGATCTTCTACGAATTGTATTTCAAAAAAACTATTCATTAAAGGCATATAAATGATATCGCCTTCATTTGGTCTACCCTCTTTAATCATTGTGTGCTGACTATCTACAGCGTCTTGCCATCTTCTTTTTGCGAGAGTAAATGTTGTATCTTCTCTAATTTCTAAACCAAATTTATTGATAAGTTCTTGTTGACCTGCAAACCCCTCGGTGGTCTCCATATACATTTCAATTAAATATGAATCATCAAATTTAGATAATGTATCTTCACCTAAAATTATATCTCGGTTTACTAGTGTACGTGGTAAATAATAGACATCAAATCCATAAATTTTTAAACCCTCTATGATTAAATCTTCATAAAGTCTTTTTTCATTGGTATTTCCAATGCCGTTACCACCTTGAAAATAATGATTAACAGCCATGTCATTATCCTATCATCATTGCTGGATTTAATTCGAAAGTATCTCTAATTTCTTTTTCTAGTTTTTCTATATCTTGTAAGGCTTCTGTGAATATTTGTCCGCCATTTAGTGATACACCACCAACCATAGTAACACCATTAAATTTAGCTAAGTTAGTACCCCATTGTTTTTTAAATAAAGCAGTAACGTATCTTTTTAGGAAAATATCATTCCAAATATCTGTATATGTTGACGGATCTAATTTACGATAACATTCAATAACTATATATTCGTCTGTAGCTATATCGTTAGTCCAATCCATATCAATATATAATCTGTTTTGATGTTGATTGAATCTTAATGGTTTTTCACCTACTAATATATGATCTAAAAAATCTAAATGTCTTCTTACCATTTCATAGTTGATAACCGAAGTTGATGAAAAATCATATAGATCATTTAATCTTAATTGATATCTTACATCAAATAAATTTAAATTTGCGTTGTCTGAAAAGGGAAATATGTTGATAACAGATACTATTGATTCTGGTACAACTAAAAAATTGTTGTCTTCATACCAAGTAGTTGTTACACTATTTTGTGTAGCAGTTTCAGTAGCTGGATTAGTAGCAGACAATCTAGTTTTGTCAGCTGATGTTAATTTATATTTTAGGTATGTTCTAACAATACCGTCATAATGATATTGAGCAAAGAATTGTAATGCCTCATCAATTCTGTCTTCTAGCTGATCATCAGCTACATTGACTTCTATGACTGGTTTACCTAATGCTCTCAAAGCATATTGTTTTAATGTTTCTCTGGTGCTTGGCGTTGCCATAATTATACCTTTTAATTATACCTTTTTGTTATCTGGTATATTTATAAGAGTAAAATAGAGATTATCCTAATGCAATAGCCTGAGCAATAGCGAAAGGTTTTAATGCAACTGAATTTCCGTTAACCTGTATATCCGAAGTAGCATTAATAGTACCCGAAGCTGTAATATTAACAATACCAGATAGTGAACCACTTGTTAAAGTAGCTGTACCGTCTGTTAGTGTTGTAGCAGTTAAACTTGTAATTCCTGAAAATGAACCAGATAATGTGTTTGAAGCTCCACTAATTGTTTTATTAGTTAATGTATCAGTAGATGAAGCAGTAATGTAAGCACCTAAGTCACTAATTTGTGATTCAGTAATTGATAAAGCAGCTTGGTGTTGTGTTACTGAACTTTGAGTTATATTTGCGTCAGGAACGTTTGCCCAAGTAACAGCTGATGTTAAATCATTTGTTTCTGCTGTTAGGTATGATTGTAAATCAGAAATGTTTGCTTCAGTAATTGTAATGGTGTTATTTGAACTATCAATTGTTTTATTAGTTAATGATTCAAAACCAGCAAGTGTTGCAAAATCTCCATCACTCAAAGCGATATTAAATTCAGCTACAGTACCTGTTAAAGTATTATTAGATAAGTCTATTGTTTTATTAGTAAGTGATTTTGTAGATCCTGAAAATAAAGTGTCTAATTGTCCTAATTCGACTCTTCCTTCAGTACCGCCATCAGATATTAAAAGTAAATCCGTAGCAGTAAGTGTACTACCTGTTAAATCTGTTGCTCCATCAATATTAATGACCGCTTCAACGCTTCCATATTCTAAAGCTGTACCGCCCGAGTTAATTTTTAAAACTTGACCTGCTGATCCTAAACTTGTTAGACCAGTTCCTCCGTATGAGTAATCTACAAACTCGCCTGATTGAAATTCTGCTAAACCTGTAGCATTGCCATCTCCATCAAAGACTGTTCTAATAGGTATTTTTGCCGTCATTTATTAATCTCCTTATTCTATTTATAATACTTTAGCATTAAAATACAAACAATGCTAATGTTTGAGTGTTAAAACCATTTGCTAATGTAAATGTTTGATTTGATTGAAATACCGTAGCATTTGAGCCTGCACTAAATTTGAAATTTTTAGCAGCAGTAACTAAGCCACCTGAATTTGTATAAAAAGGTACATTTCGTACAGCAGCACCGCTAGCATCAGCTGATGCAATTGTATCACTACCTATTTTTGAACCTTGTGGTAAAATAGCACCAGAAGCAGAAATAGTAATCGAACCTGTTCCGTCTCCAGAAATAGTTGCTCCTGCAAGATCAATAGTATTACCAGATAAATATAAATCTCTCCATCTTCTATTTGGTGAACCTAAGTCATAAGTTACAGTAGCCATAGGTTCTAAATTAGAAACAAATCTACCATTTACAGTAATAGAATCTTCGGTAGAATCTCCTGTATTTTGACCTATTGTTACATTACCTTTTAATACTGTAGCTCCTGTTACCGATAAATCATTTGATACAGTTAAATCGTTACCTACAGTAACATCATCTGGTAGTCCAATAATTAAATTATCACCTGAAATAGATGTTTCAATTTCATTAGAAGTTCCACCTATTTTTAAAGTATCGTTTAATAATGATATTGTAGCACTTGTTGAACTATCGTCAACAATTGTTAAACTTGACGCAACATTAGCTATGCCAACCGCTGTCATTCTACCTTGTTGATCAACTGTAAAGGTAGGAATTTCTGTAGCAGAACCATATGAACCTGGAGTTACTGCTGTGTCATCTAAATCTATAGAAATAGTATCGCCTGATACAGTTGTTGTAATACCAGTATCACCATTTACAGATAAAGTATCTCCTAAATCAATAGCTTGTGATCCACTATCACCAGATACAGTAATGGTCGAATTTGTTAAAGACGCATTATCAATATTGGATAAAGTGTTTGAAGATCCACTAATTGTTTTATTTGTAAGTGTTTGTGTATCACTTGTTCCAATTACATCACCTGATGGTAATGATTTACCTAAAACTTGTGATGAAGTTAATACAGTTGAACTATTAATTTTAAATTCTTTACCTGTTGCTAAATCTAAATGCTCAGATGATGTCCAAGAATCTGTAGAATCTACCCAATTAAATGTTTTATCTGTAGTACCTTTTAATGTAATACCACCACCATCAGCAGATGTGTCTGTAGGTGAAGCAGTAGAACCTAATTCTATATTTTTATCATCTACTGTAAGTGTTGTAGAATTAACTGTTGTAGTTGTACCATTGACTGTTAAATCACCTGTAACTGTTAAATTATTTCCAATTGTAACATCATTAGGTAATCCAATAGTAATTGTACCAGAACTTTCACCAACTTCAATTTCATTTGCTGTACCAGAAAAAGTAATTGTACCACCTAAAGATGTAGCAGTAGAATTAGAACCATCTGAAACTGTGATTGATGAATTGGTTAATTTAGCATTTGCGACTGAACCATCTACTAATTGAGAACCATTAATTGTTTTATTAGTTAATGTATCTGTACTAGAAGCTGTTATATAAGCACCTAAATCACTTATTTGACTTTCGGTGATACTTAACGCCGCTTGGTGTTGTGTAACTGCTGATTGAGGAACATTTGCGTCTGGAATATTTGCCCAAGTAACAGCTGATGTTAAATCATTAGTTTCAGTAGTTAAATAACCACTATCGTTAGTCCATTGTGATATATTACCTGACTTATTCGTTAATGTATCTGTTGATGAAGCAGTGATATAAGCACCTAAGTCAGAAATGTTTGATTCAGTAATCGTAATCGTGTTTGAAGCACTATTAATAGTTTTGTTTGTTAATGTATCAGTTGTATCTCTACCAACCAAAGTATCGCTTGATGTAGGTAGTGTTAATGTTCCAGTATTTGAAATTGAACTAATGACAGGTGTTGTTAAAGTTTTATTTGTTAATGTTTCAGAACCTGCTAATGTAGCAAAAGAACCATCACTTAATGCTGTATTAAATTCAGCAGTAGTACCACTTAACGTATTTGATGTTAAATTGATAGTTTTGTTTGTTAAAGTGTCTGTACTATCAGCAAGTATATAAGATTGTAAATCCGAAATATCAGCCTCAACAACTGTGATTGTGTTTGAAGCAGTATCAATAACTTTATTTGTAAGTGTTTGACTACCTGTATTTGTTGTTACTGAACTATCAATAGCAACAGTTAAAGTATTTCCAGAACCTGAAGTGTCAATACCAGTTCCTCCAGCGATTGTTAATGATTCACTATCTAAATCAATTGATAATGCACCACCAGAGTCACCTTGGAAGTCTAAATCTTGTGCTGTAACTTGACTGTCAACATAAGTTTTAATTGCTTTTGCTGAAGCAAGAGTATCATCATTAGCGGATACACTTGATAAATCTGTATCAACAACACCTGAAGCAAAATCAGCAACTTCAATATTGGATATGGAGTTACCTGTACCATTTGCGTCAAATGTTTTGTTTGTTAATGTGTCAGTTGAATCAGCAAGTATATAACTTTGTAAGTCAGAAATGTTTGACTCGGTAATTGTAATTGTGTTTGAAGCACTATTAATAGTTTTATTAGTTAATGTATCAGTTGTATCTTTTAATACTACTGTACCCGTAGCATCTGGTAAATTAATTGTTCTATCTGCTGTAGGATCAACTACACCTAAAACTGTTTCGTATGCGTCCGCTGTTGAACCTTCAAATGTAAATGAATTTGTTATTTCTATCGTACTAGAATTAACAGTTGTTGTTGTTCCATTTACTGTTAAATCTCCTGATATTGTTGCATTGCCTGTAACTGATAAATTATTACCTATTGTAACATTATTAGGAAGGCCTATTGAAAGTGTATCACCCGAAATAGATGTTTCAATTTCATTAGAAGTTCCTGATATTTTTAAAGTATCATTTAATAAATTAATAGAAGCGCTTGTTGAACTATCATCAACTACTGTTAATACTGTAGAAATATTACTTGTGCTTACGTTTGTTAATCTTCCTTGTTGATCTACCGTTATGACAGGTATAGCAGTAGTAGAACCATATGAACCTGGAGTTACTGCTGTGTCATCTAAATCAATTGATATTGAATCTCCTGAAACTGAAGTTGTAATTCCAGTATCTCCAGAAATTGTTAAAGTATCTCCTAAATCAATAGCTTGTGATCCACTATCACCATCAACTGTAATTGTACTATTAGTTAGTGATGAATTACCAATATCAGATAAGGTGTTTGAAGATCCACTTATAGTTTTATTAGTTAATGTGTCGGCAGAACTTTCAGTTACAATAGAACCATCAACTGAAATCGATAAAACATCTCCTGATAGTGATGTGGTTATTCCACCTGTTCCTGTTATTTTTAGTGTTTCTCCTAGAGAGATTGTTGTTGAAGTTGAACTATCATCAACTAAAGTAAAATTAGGATTTGTAAGAAATGAATTTCCTATTGTATCGCCTGATTGATATTCAGCAATACCTGTTGGGGTTCCACTGGTAAATACTAGTCTAATTGGTGTTTTTTCTGCCATCTATTAAAATAAAAAAGCTGGGTTATCATCATTAAAATTGCTAGGTATTGAGATAGCCGCACTTCCTAATCCTCCTGAACTTGTATATACTTGATCAAATTTTGAACCTACTGTATTTAGTTTAAATTTAAATAGTGTTTGTGAAGTTGATAATCCTCCACTATTTGTAAAAACTTTACATCCTCTATAAGTGTCTTTTAATGCAATTACATCATAACCAAAAATTTCATCAAAGATACTTTGTATAGTACCAATATCCCTTTGAGCATCTGAATCTGGTACAATATTAGTAGAAACATTTGTTAAATCTAAAGCAGAACTAGAAGTATTATTAGCAACTTCTACAATACTTGCTCCATTGCGAACATAAATTTTTCTGTCTGCTATATTTACAGCAACTTCACCATCAACCAAATCTGAAGTTGTTGGTACACTGCTAGCAGTTGTTGTTCTTTTTAATTTAATTACAGAAGCCATTATTAAACTTTCTATTAATTATTAAAATGTTCCACCATCAATACTAGAAACACTAACAGCACCAGAACTAACTATAAAGTTATCTGAACTAAATGAAGCAACACCTTTATTTGATGTTGAAGCATTCTCACCAGATATTGTTAATGTATCACCATTAAATGTAGCGTCCATACCTTCGCCACCTAAAATTGTTAAAACACCACCAAGCGATACTGTTGATATTGTTGAAGAGTCATCTGCAAAAGTAATAGTTGAATTTACAAGTTTATTATTTGTAATTGAACCTGCAAGTTTATCATTTGCGATTGAACCAGCTAACATAGCATTTGTGATACCTAAAGCTTTAACTTGTAAAGAATCACTAAAAATTTCAATGGAACTATCATCTACTTGTACATCTAATTGATTACCAGTTTTAGTTAAACCATCGCCAGCACTAATTTGACCTGCGCCAGAGAATTGTGAGAAGGTGATGTTTGTAACACCAAAGGTTGGTGTACCATTGTGAGTTGCAACATAACCATTGTCAGCATTATTTGTACCTTGTTCTACAAAGAAGAAAGTACCACCAGTTAATTCAGAAGCTGTGTCAGCGTCTGGACTTCTAGTTAATACGAATGCTGTTGAACCGTCACCTACAGTAGTTACTACATAGATACCGTTTTGTGTTTGTGTAGTTTGATCTTTAATAAGAACTCTAGCACCTTCACTTGGTGTTACACCATCAATTGATAAAGCACCATTTGAATTAGCTGTTAAAGTTCCTGCACCATTATTATATGTTGCTGTTAAATTTGTTGTTGTAGCGACTGATACTGATTCTTTTACATCTAAACCATTTACAACACCGTCAACATATGCTTTGTTGGCAGCGTCATTATCAGCAGTTGGAGTTGCAACATTAATAATTTTACTACTATTAACATCAATATCACCTGTACCGTTAGGGTTTAAAATTAAATCACCATTTAAATCTGTTGTTGAAATTGTATTACCATCAATTGTTATATTATCAATATCAGCTGATGTGATACCATTTAAGTCTGTTTGTGTAGCACCTAATGATACACTATCAGAACCAATTGTGATAGATGAATTTGTTAACGAAGAGTTACCAATATTTGATAAAGTATTGTTAGAAGCGTCTATTGTTTTATTTGTAAGTGTTTCTGTTCCTGCTAATGTAGCAAAAGAACCATCACTTAATGCTGTATTAAATTCAGCCGTAGTACCTGTTAAAGTACCTTCAGATAAATCTAATGTTAATGAGTTACTAGCACTATCAATAGTTTTATTTGTAAGTGTTTCTGTTCCTGTTGTAGAAACTAATGTTGCGTCTGATACAGCAGTATTAAACTCAGCAAAAGTACCTGTTACTGTTGCTTCTGATAAGTCAACTGTTAATGAGTTACTAGCACTATCAATAGTTTTATTTGTAAGTGTTTCAGTACCTGTTGTAGAAACTAAAGTAGCATCCTGTACAGCTGTATTAAATTCAGCAAATGTACCTGTTATAGTATTTGAATCTAAATCAATAGTTTTGTTAGTTAATGTGTCAGTTGAATCTTCGGTTACAATATTTGAATCTAAGTTAATAGAAATTGTGTCACCAGAAGCTACTGTAGTTATACCTGAACCACCTGTTAACTTTAAAGTATCATTTAATAAATTGATTGTTGTAGCAGTTGAAGATTCATCAACGATAGTTAATGTTGTAGCAACGTTTGTTGTACTAGCAGATGTAATTCTACCTTGTTGATCAACTACAAAAGTTGGAATTGCTGAAGATGAACCATATGTGCCTGGAGTTACCGCTGTATCATCTAAATCAATTGTTATTGTGTTGTCAGAAACAGTTGTTGTAATACCTGTATCTCCAGTGAAAGTTATTGTTTCACCTGTACTTACAGAATCATTTGAACCAGTATCAGCAGCTATAGAGAGAGTTTGAGTTACTGTTGAAAATGATAAATTACCTGAACCGTCTGTAGTTAAAAATTGTCCTGAAGATCCATCACCATTTGGTAAAACAAAGGTTGTTGAAGTTGTTACGTCATTGGGAGATTTTAACGCAATAAAATTTGAACCGTTATTTGTACCTTCATTAAATTTAATTGTACCACCTACAGTAGTTGAATTTCCTACGTTTAGTGTATCAATTGCTAAATTTGAATCTACTGTTAATGCCGAATTTCCTGTTAATGTTCCGTCAGCGTGATCTAATTTATCAGCAAAATACTGACCACCGATTACCGTTACGTTATTGGCATCTCCGTTAGCGTCAACGCCGCCTTCTCCTATAAATAACCTATCTCCTAAATTTCCTTGTGTACCAGTACCATATGTATATGCTAATTCACCTAGTTTTAAAGTAGAAGGAGCGGTTGTATTTGAACTTCTTTTAATCTGAATAATTGTTGCCATTTATTTCTCCCTAAAAACTTCCTCCATTGAATACAATAATTCCTGTATCTGTATCAATGTTATTTTTTGTTATAAATTTATCACTAGTAGCGTCATACTGTAATAAGGCTCCATCATTCAAAGTTGTTGAATCTACATCTGTTAAGCTTCTTAATCTATTAACGTTTGATAAGTTAATATTTGTACTAGGCACTTGTACAGAAACCTGTTGTGGTCCCTGTGAATTACTAGAGTTGATATTTGCTCTAACACCTCCAGTTTGATTAATAACTGCTTTAACCATTTGATGGTTCCTCTCTCTTTTGTAATATTTATAATGAAAATATGTTGAAGAACTATTAAACTTTTGGATTTATAGTAATAATTCCCTCAATAACCCTTGTTACCGTGCTAGTTGAGGTTTGTGTAATATAAACATCATACACATATCTTGCTGGAGCGTCTAAATTTGATGTTTGATAATTTGTTAAAGATAAAGTAATAACGCCTGTAGTAGGGTCAGCTGCAATATTAGAGGTTATTGTAGTATATGTTGAAGAACCATAGTCTTTTGACATTCTAGCTGTTACTGTGTAACCTGATAAATCTACAGCGTCGCCGTCTGTATTTGTTACAGTTACATCCGAACTAAAACTTGCACCTTGGTCTATTTTAAGATTCGCTACTGCTGCCATTTAATTTATCAATTTCCTCTTTTATCTTTTTATTGTAATAATCAGTTAAGACATCAATTTTTTCTAGTTCCAACTCATGCCTTACTTTTGATTGCTGTATTTCTTGTCTAGCTGCAATCGTATTTCTTAAAGGTATTGACAAATCATCAAGTTTATATTCTTTATTATCTATAAGTATAATATCTTTTTTTTCACTCATAATATTATTTATTTGTTAGTTTTTAATTCTTCTAATTTTTTTTCTACTTCTTCATTTATCACTTCTTTAACCATTAGGTCAAGTTCATCAACAGCAACAGTCATATTAATGATTGGTATTTTCTTATCTTCTTTTTCGATATGACCTGCTAATGACACACCCATTCTAGTAATAAATTTTGAAAATTTACTAAAAAAATATGTTTGTCTAAAATTTACAGTTTCTTTTTCTTTTAGACCAAATTCTTTTACGATAAGTGATTTTAGTATTGCTGGATTAACGTTCTGTAGGTTATTGCTTTCAATAAATTTTTCAATAATATGAGAAGCTATTTTTTTACCTTCTTCGGTAATCATTGAAGTATCTAACAAACCTTTATAAGATTCTTCCTGAGTAACTTCTTTATCCAAATCAATTGTATTATTTTCATTCATAATTTACCTTTCAATATAATATAAAAAATTATTTAGTAAGCAACGATAACTATACCTTTTCCAGCAGAACCAGCAGGAGTTTGATGTCCTCCAGCAGCACCGCCACCTCTATTCGCAGTAGCAGAACCACCGTTATATGATCCTCCGCCACCGTTTCCACCGTTACCACCGTATCCTCCGCCTCCTCCAGCGTATTCTACAGATGAACCACTAATAGAGTATGATCTTCCGTCACCACCTCGAACACCTTGTCCAGCTTGACTAGCGCCACCGCCACCGCCACCTTGTTGTCCAAGATAACCGCCACCTGGATTTCCAAATCCGTAAGTTCCTGAATCTCCTCCTTGTGCAGGTTGTTGACCTGGTCCACCAGCACCTGATCCAGGACCTCTAACACCTCCACCTGAACCTCCAGCACCTGAAGCAGCGTGTCCGCCACCTATTGCCGTTAAGCTATCAAAAATTGAAGGACCACCTTGGTCACCGTTAGGACCACCGTGGTTGTTATTTAATGGAGAAGGACCTGAGCCATTTCCTACAGTTACACTAATTGAAGAACCTGGAGAAACACCATGAGCTGGTTTATAAATTAAACCACCAGCACCACCGCCTCCACATCTTTCAGCTTGAGCACCGTTACCTTGAGCACCACCACCGCCGCCACCAGCAACGATTAATACGTCAACTGTAGATACACCTGATGGTACACTAAATGTACCTGAAGATGTATATGTAGCAACAACTGGAGCTTCTACTAAAATTGAAAATGCTCTTGCTTCTGAAATTGAACCCACATATGAACCTGTAGCAGAAGCTGTTACTGTAAAACTAGATGTTGTATTTGTACCAACTTGAGCAGCTGTACCTGTAATAGCACCTGTAGATGTGTTTAAACTTAAACCTGAAGGTAATGCACCTGTTGTTATGTTATATGCTATTGTACCGCTTGAAGCTGAAGCAACAAGTGTAGATGTTGTTAAAGCTGATGCAGCTCTATTTCCATTTGATAAAGTACCTAATGAACCAGCTGAAGTTGTCCAAGAAATAGATGGAGCTCCAATTGTAATTGAATATTCTCTAGCTGTTCTTCTTACAGCAGAGTCAACTGTTAGTGTAAAAGCAGTTAAAGTAAATGTATATGTTGTTTGTGTACTAACAACACTAGCGTTACCTGAAATTGTACCACTTGAAGCGTTTAAAGTTAATCCACCTGGTAGTGAACCACTTGTTAATTCGTATGAAATTGTATCGCCACCTACTACCGTAGCGCCTGTTGTAATTGAAACACCTGTTCTACTTCCGTCTGCAATTGTAGCTAAAGAACCTGCAGCTTTTGTCCATACTGGATCGGCAGAAATTGTAAATGCTCGGGATAGTGTAGATGTTTTTCCTGAAGCTGTAGTAACTTTTATATCAATATCATTACCAGCTTCACCAGTAAAATCGGCAGAATCGTATGTAGCTGTAATTGTTGTATCATCAACAATTGAAACTGTAGCTGCTGTAGATAATAATGTTGTATCTGAATTTCTTATAAATGTAACTGAATTTACTGAAGATAATGAAGTACCTGTTATAGTTACAACAGCGTTATCATCTTCGTTTAATCCTAATGTTGAAGAAGTTGCACCTGTAATTTCAGGATTAGCTGCAATTTGAAACCAAGAATTTCCGTCCCATTGTTCAAGTGTTCCATCTGTAGTATTAAATCTTATAGCACCAGCATTAGTACCAGCTGTATAAGATGGTCTTTGTGCTGTTGTTCCTTTAGGAACTCTTAGTTGAGTTGTGTCAGAATCAAATCCTGTATTATTTTCTCTAATTTTTCTTGGCATACAATTATTTATCCTCCCCTAAATTGGATATTCTATGATATGAATACTATATCCATTCGCAGGAGCTTCATCAAAAGTTAATGTAGTTCCAGATATAGTATAGTTTGTTGTAGGTAATTGCATGATACCGTTAATGTCAACGTAAACATCATTCACTTTAGATCCCGCTGTAACAGTAAAGTTAGTCGTAGATCCATCACCAGTATAGCTTCTTCTAACTATATTAGTCGGTGCTTTGGTTTCGGGTATATATCTTACCATTTTTTATCCTTAATCTCTTTTACTTATATGTTTATTACACATCTTCTAAAACAGAAACAACAACATCTAAAGCACTAGCAGTTCCGCTAGAAGCTTTTAGAATATCACCAGTTGTTCCATTGTTTTGAAGAACTATTTTGTTTCCTGACATCAGCTCAACACTTGTATTTGCAGGTATTGAAATACCTTTTACAATGTATGCGTCATCACCTGAACCTGAATAAGAATCTAAAAATATTTCTGCTGTAGTATCTGAAGCAGTTTTATTTGAAATACTTATACCGATTACAATTGATTCTAACGCTGATGAATCCGAACCAGCTGGTACTGTATAAACAACATCACCAGATGCTCCTGAATTGTCTGAAACACTTTGTGCAGTAAATCTTTTAAAATCGTTAGCCATTAGTTATCCTCTTTAATCTATTTATAATAGTTTTAGTTTTTATTATCTAAATTCCTATCAATTATTTATATTTTATCCTAAAGCTATTGCCTGAGCAATTGCAAAAGGTTTTGTTGCTACTCTTATACCATTTTCGGTAATCGCAGCTCCTTCTATTGTTCCAGTAGCTGTTATATTCGTTAGTCCAGTTATACTAGAATTTAAAGAAATAGTCAATCTATCCGTAGCGGAAACGGATGCGGTAATATTAGTATCTCCTAATATATTTAGCGTATCATTGTTTCCTATAGTTTGAACAGATGAAGTTTCATCTCTTATTGTAAAAGTAGATGTTGCAGTTAAAACTTCGTTTAATGCACCAACAATACTACCTTGTTCAACAGTATTAAGATTATTTAAATCTCCTACGTCTGTTCCTAAATTATTGAAAGTTGTTCTAAAACCTTCAACTGTATCTGTTGTTGCAACTGATCTTATAGCCATTATTTTTTACCTAAATTTTTTATTAATTCTTTAATTTCGTACAATTCTTTCTTTAAATTATTTATCTCTTTACATGCATTCCTAATTTCATCAGCATCTTTTTCTCTCATTTTTTTTCTATTCATATATAATTTAAAATCAGAAATATTTGTGTTAATAATTGCATTTGATTTAATATCTCTTAGTAAGTTTTCATGTCCTTCAACTTTTACTTTCATATTATACCGCCAAAGCAATTGCTCTTAAATCTTTTAGTCTTGCAGGTAGAGCTGAATTAGTTCCTTTAAATACAATCTTAATTTGGAAAGATGTAAATTCAGGTAATCCACTTGCACTAAATTTGTAATCTTTAAAATCATTATCTAATACAACATCACCATTTGAAGGATCAATAGTTGTATCTGAAGAACCATCTGTATTAAATGGTGTATATGGTAAATCTTCTATTCTTCTTGTTTCTTCTCCGCCTGATAATCTGTAATACATTTCAATAGATGAAGTTGATCTAACACTTGCAGCTATTCTCACGTCTAAAGCAGTAGAAGGATTTGCCAAGTTAATTGGTTTAGTTATATAAGAACCAGCAGATGAACCAAAACATACAGCACCACAAGCTGTATCATCTTCGTAATCTACTGTGTTAGTAATTTTTACAACAACTTTAGAACCAATTGCAGGTGCATTATCTAAAGTTAAAGTTGTGCCTGCAACTGTGAAGTCATCTACTGGTTGTAATTTTTTACCGTCTTTTTTAACGGCCAATAAATGTACACTTGATGGAGTACCTGATAAAGTAAATGCAGTTGTTGAACCATCTCCAGTAAATGTATCTGTAGAAGACACAGTAGGATTATTTAATCTATTTGAAATTGCAAAAGCATTAACTCGTTTTAAATCTATTACAGGTGATAAGTTAGCATTTGAAGAACTGATAGTTAAGTTAACAAACATAGCTTGGTTACCATATCTTGTAGTTGCAGCTGAACCAATTTCATTCTTTTCATTATCTTCATTAGCAACCAATCTAGGATTATCAAAGTAAATATTATCACCCAATACAACACCTTTAGCTTGTGTTGCAGTCTGTCTTATGAATGCTGTTTCTGAACCGTGTACAGATTTACCTGATGTTGTTCTTAATGTAGATGATAACGTTGTGCCTGGATGTACCAAATTTCCAATTTGTAATTGTAATACATCAAATAATCTATTTTGTGTTGCTGTAACTGTAGAACCTCCTACATCTCCAGTTGCTGTCGCTGTACCTGAAGTTGTAACGTCATAACTATCTAAAGTAATGTTTGAAATGCTTGTATATGTTCCATTTATATCCGAGTGTGCAATACCATTGTAAGTACCTGATGAAAGTCCAGCAATTGTGACATTATCTGTTGTGGAATGCATTCCGTGATTTTTATGGAATACTCTAATTACACCAGAACCATTAAATGTTCTAATTGGATTTGATCCTAAAGTTTTTGTAGGCAATACAGCATTTGAAAGTGTTAATGTTCCTGATGAAGAGGTATCAAATACTGCTTTCTTCATTGTGAATTTTAAATCTTCCATTTGTTCTGCTGACCATGTTCTATTATTAGCAGATTTAAATAATACACCCATTGCAGGTTGTTTTGATACTGTTCTATCAGAACCAATAACTGTGCCACCTAATCTTGCTACATAAACTGTATAGTCTTGTGAATCTGAATATAATACGATACAATATTCTGTACCTTCTTGTAAATAAACTGGTGAATTAAAAGTAAATGTGGTTGCTACTGAACCATCTGTACTTGTATTTACGGATGAAGGATTTAAATACTTACGTGCAAAAGGTAAGATTGTAGTTCCTGGATAGCCATTTACCATATTTCTAATTTCTGCTCTTACAGGAATTGTATCTGATTTAGTTGCAAAGTAAACATTAATACTTGTTACAAATACTCCATCATTTTCATCAATAATAAATGATTGTGCAAGTGGATCACCACCATTACCATTATTCTGTTCTATTTGTACTGTTCTTATAACTCTAGTTGTATTTCTATTTTGAGAAACAGTTGTTCTTACAACAGTAGCTTCTCTTGTTGAAGCAATTACATCTCTTACAGTTTCTTGTAAACCTTTTGCTGAATAATCCGCTTCAGCTGATGTTGCTGTTGGTGATGCTGTTAAATCAGCGTTTGTATCTGAACTTGTTAATCTGAATACTCTATTACCTGTTCTCCATCTTGGATTTGAATCTGTTTTAGGATCAGGTATAGAAAAAACTCCTTTGACATAACCATTTGGAGTTGATATTAAATTTCCACCTATCTCTCCTTCATCTGGTGTTACATATGAAGACACATCTATATTATCAAAGAAAGGATAAACTTGTGTGTTCGGTCTTAAACCGTAGGCTTCAAAAGTAATATCTCTACTTCTAATAAATGGAACAAAGTTTACTGAAACAACTCTATCTCCTAAACTTTGTGTGACTGTTTGTGGTACTAAATCTGTTCTAATACCACTTCTTGTTTGTACAACATCTACACTTGTAGTTAATGTATCGTTAACTCTATCCGTTCTTGGATTACCTGACCATTGATCTTGCCACTCATTCCATTCTGTACCAAAAGGTATTGATGAGATATTTGAATTAGTCAATCCTAATTCCCTAGCGATATTATCAAAAGTACCATTTAAATTGACAACCAAATCTGGAGCTCTTTCAGTTTCTTTCCATTCATCTAAAGGAGGATCTAAATCTATATTTCCAATCCAATTAAATACAAAGAAAGGATTTAAGTTTTCGGTTTTTGTAGCAAATGGTTGTTCAATTACAGTAGTTTCAGTATAAGGCAATGTTATTAGGTCACCTGTTAACTGATAATTTCCTGCTGTTCTATCTGTTGAAGTAATTGCAGTACCGTCATCATCTACTTCTTCCAATTCAATAATATCTTCATTGAAAGGAGTTCTTGCCTCTCCTCTACCTCTATCAATAGATAATTTGTAATCATTATTTCCAACATCACCCACATTATGACCTGTGAAATTGTCAACAACAAAACCATTTTTAAATCTATCAAAGCCATCTGCGTCTTGTATTTGTAAAGATTGTGCATCAGCTTCCAATAATGAAAGTTGAGTATAGTATTCAATATTTTGGATTCGTTTTTCTAAACGACCAATATCTCTCATTGTAAATCTTCTATTATCTTGTTTAGTAACAACAACTTGATCTGTATTTAAAGTATAAGAAGGTATATTTAATGTGGCTAAATGTAAATGTCCTTCTAAATTACCTGGTGTTAATGGATTAACTGCTGAAGCACCTTTAACTACTTTTAATTGACCATCTCTTGTGATAAAAATTTTATCTATTCTGTTTAAGTAATATTCAAAGTCAGTAGTTACATCTGAATTAAATTGTACAACGTTAACAGTCGAAGCACCAGTACCATCATAACTTCTATCTGAATATCCTGAATTGATAGTTGTTGCGTCATCAACACGTGGTCTAAAATCTAAACAATCTCTTAATTGAAAAGTTTGTCCTGTTGTATCTGAAGTATAACTTGGAATGTTTTCATAATCAATAACACCTGAATATGAATCTACGTCAAAGTAATCTCCAGAACCGTGTGAGAAATAATCAAAATCAACAAGCAATCGACCTGTTGGCCTGATTGCACCTGGTTTTAATTGTAATCGTCCAATGTCGTAGAAGTTATCTCTTTGACCTGTATCTAAATTAAATCTACTTGTAATATCTGTATCTGAACTTGTAGCATTTGCACCAAAGCTACCTGACATATAAACATTGTTAATTCTATAAACATCTGCTTTGCCCAATCCTATAGTTCCACCTTCAATAATTGTTTGTGAAGTAATATCAACGGTTTCATTTGAATTTAATGTTTTTGTTTTTGAATCGGCAACTGTTCTTTGTACTGTTGCATAAATTTTAATTTTGTGTCCTCTTAAATCTTCACCAAAGTCTAGTGTTAATGTTTTACCTGTTGGCGAACCTCCTAATACAAAGATCGGATCACCTTCGTGGTTATTTCCTTCTAATTGTAAAACATCACCTACAGCACCTGTTGTACCAGCACCTGTTGTCATAATTGAAACAGCATAATCATCTGTTGCTAAACCCGCAAACGTTTCATTTGTTCCAGCAGTAATTGTAGCGTCACCATTTGACGATAATGTAGCAGTTCTTTGTATTCTTATATTAAAGTTTGTATCTGTAGCGCCACCGTTTGCAGTTGTTTTTAATGTTTTAACTGTTACGTGAGGTAGTTTAAATATAGAAATATTGTTTTCTGGATTTGTAAGTTTAGCTCTTTGTCTTGTTAAAATACCAGCTGTAGTTACATCTGAAGCTCCTACCGAACTTTCTAATTCCAATTCATTTTGTGAAACTACATATTTAACTTTACCTGTTACAGTTGAACCTGCGTCATTTGTAAATGTAATTTGATCTCCTATTTTTATATCGTTAACAAAGTTTGTTCCTTTACCTAAAACAGTTGCGTCTGAATTTGAAACTGATATGTTACCAATTAAAATTGTGTTTTCTCCATATGTAGAATCTAAAACTGTATCAGCAGTATAAGCTGGTGAACCTGCCATACCAATTTGTTTAACAGCAGAAATTTCTCTTGTTCTTACACCTTTGTAACCTAATATATCTGACTGAATTGTACCTGAAGCATTTGATGTTTGTCCTGATATTACTTCACCTGCTATGAAACTTCTTCTAACATTTGAAACAACAACAACTGTATTTTCAAAAGTTGGACTAGATGAAAAAGATGTTACAACAACTGGTGTTGTTCCGTCAGTTTCATATAATTCAAAAGTATTTGTTGTTGTATTTCTAATTACATAATTTCCTTCAGTATATGCTGTTGAGTTAACTTGCATAGTTCCACCCGATACATTAACAATTTGGCCATCTTTAAATCCGTGAGCAGATTGAGTAAATACTCCAGCACCATTAGGAGCAGCTGTTGTATTACAAGAAGCTACAGTTGTTGATGTTGTTGCTGTATTACCTTGAACAATACCAATTGCACCTGAAGTAGATCCAGAAACGATTTCACCTGTTGTAAATGTTACTGAAGTTGTTAATGTTAAATGTGTAAACATTTCTATATCAAATAGATAATGTCTGAATATAGAAGATGTTGATAAAATATCGTTTGTATCTGTGCCTGATACTTTTTCAAAACCTTTACTTTTTGCACGACCAATTTGAGGTACACTTGTACCAACGGTTGATTGTTCAGTTCCCCTAACACTTGTTGGTGTGTCATATAGATTAACTGTTTTAAATGCTTCTACATCACCAGAAACAAATGCAATATCTGGTGTACCGTAAACGTTTGTTACGTTAACGTAGTTTTTTACGTTAAATCTTGTTTTATGATTATTAGCAGTTTCAAAATCTCTTGCTTTATCCACATCAATAAAAGTAGTAGTTAAAACTTCAGATTCATAACCTTTCACATATGCTTTAAAAGGTGAAATACCAATTGCTAATTTTGAAGATAACCCACCTTCAGCTGCTGTGTAAATTCCTCTATTTGTGCCTGATATTAAATGTTCTCTTACATCAAAGTCAGGATTGACTAAAACATAATCTCCTGATTCATCAAAAGTTCTTCTTGCTAAAGTATCTTCTAAAATATTATAATCAGTTGATCTTGCGTGTGATTTAATTTTACCATTCTCAACTCTCATTAATTCAAAAAAGTTTGAATCTTCAGTAGATGATAATGTTTTCTTTGCAAGTGTTAGTAAAATTTTAAATCTGTGAGCTCCTGGAGCATTTGCGTTTGATGAGCCAGCAGCATTATCATTTAATGTTGCGTCATCATTTGAAGTTACAAAAGATTCTGTAACTGTAAAACCAATTCTGTATGATGGTGTATTTGTGTATTTGTCTAATACTAAAGTTTGAGAATCAACTTGTACAAAGAAACCATTAATGTAGTAAATACCTTGTTGAACTGAAACAGCAGAACCTGTAGCTGTTGTATTTACAACTGCTGTCGGATTTCCTGTTCCATTTGAAGTTATGGTTTCGCCATCTGAAAAAACAGCAACCGTATTATCTGTTCCTGTTTTGTTATATTTAACATATAAAGTATCAGGATCCGTACCGTCTGTAGTTGCAACACCAATAACTTCAGCAACAACACCTGAAGTGCCGCCTGTTACAGTTGTATTAATATAAGCTGAAATACTTGAAGCAGATTTTGATGTTAGTTTGACAGCATGATATTTTGTATCAAGTCCTATTTGACCTGGAATAACTATGGCACCTTGTTTGAAAAAATGGTCACCCATTCTTTCAATTTGATTTTGTAGTATAGTTTGTGATTGTGTTAACTCTCTAGCCTGTACAGCAAATGATGGTCTGAAAAGTATTCTATGAAACTTTTTACTTTCAGTAAAATCATCATAATAAGGCGAGAGGTTAAAGTCTGTTGGACTTGGCATTTATTTCCCTCTAAAATTCAATTATTAATTTAACGTTTTCAGTTTGGTCAGCTGCTCTAGTTATTGGTGATCTATTTTCGATATATAAAATATCTCCAGTATCTTCATCTAATTCACCAGTAGAATAACCACCTGAAAATGTAACATTGTCAACACTTGCTGAAATTGAAGTATCAGGTGTTCCTGTTGCACTAGAAGATTGACCAGTTATAACTGCTGCTGTTGAAAATGCTGTTTTGTTTCCATTACTATCAGCACCTTCATCACTAAATCTTGTTTGTATGTAATATAAAATTCTGTTTGTTGCATCCCACTCAACAACCTTACCAACAGCACCTGTAGTTGCCTGATTAATTTCTTCGTCAACTTGGAATGTACCAGGTGTTGGTGAAGAAGCAAATACAACAGCCTTTAAAGCATTTAAAGTTGTTGCTGTAGCTGCTGATCCTCCTGATTGTGGATCTCTAATTAAAGCAACTCTCCTAAAATCATTTTGTGTTGTAAAGTCACCAGAGTTAGATGTTTCTGAACCTTCAAAATTTAAATTTGTCATTACATAATAACCACCCAATTCTTGTATAGCATTATATCCGTGACCACCTTTTGGTTCAATAATACAATCTAATTCAGTTCCAGATAAAGAACCACCACCTGCTGTATTAATGTCTGCAACTCTTATATAACCATGTGTATAACCTGAACCTGGATTAGTAACTGTTACCGCTGTTACAGCACCTGATGAAATTGTAACTGAAACAGTTCCTGAAGAACCATCTCCTCTAATTGCTATACCTGTATGAGTACCATCTGTTCCACCTGAACCTGCAGTTTTGATTGTAACAATATTAATTGCACCATCTGTAGCTGATGATGAAACCGTAGAGTTTGTAGAAACAGCCATGAAATCTGTTGATAAGAAATTTGTTTGTTGAGAAGCCGATAGAGAGTACATATATTTCCATCGGTAACCGTCTGCTGTTGATAAAATTGATGTAGATGTTCCTGATGGTTCTACTGTTGAAGCAGCCCCACTATTATTATCTAAACATTTGTAAACATTATAATCAGCACTCATCACATAAAAAGTCGAATCCCATAATGAAGAAGCACCGCTGTTAGAGGTTTTAGTAGTTGTTGTGCCAGTAATTCTGTTACCATAATCATGTCTGTACATATCATATACAGTACCAGTTGTCCAATTTCTTCTTGCAATCACATAAGAAATGTCTGTATTTGTAATTCTTTTTGCTGATAAAAAATCATCATAGGAATAAAACTGTTCTTGTATTGAATCGGCAGGTGTTAATGGACCTGAATCTGTACCTTCATTTTCAGTACGTAAATCTGGTCTTGTTGAGGTTGCGAATGGTTGTGATCTTCCTATAGCGAGATAATAGGTATTACCCGAAGCTTCAGAAAATGATTCCACAAATTGTTCTGCATTGTGTATTCTAAATTTATTTGTTATAATTGCTGCCATTTGTTATTCCTTATTCATATTTATACAAGTTTCCATTATGGTTTTGTAGGCCAAGTTACATTGTTTGCTTGTTCTATCGTTGTTATTCCGTTTGTTATATCTCTTAATGCCTGTCTATATGTTGACATTTCTGTAGATAATGTCTGGTCAGATAAGGCAAGGTAATCTGTTTCTGCAATTAGTCTATCTCTTTTGGCTCTTAAATCTTCCATAGCCATATCAAATTCTACAATTGGTATCATAGTTTCTATTTCTGATTTAGTTATTGGTGTAGTACCTTCATACCATTCTATTTCACAATTATTAATATCTGAGCCAGTAACAGCAACTCTAGCATTTGGATTTATTTTAAGTATTGCTTTTAATATCATTATGCACCTATCTCCATTAATGTCATTGAACTTGTTTTAGAAAATTTACCTGATGATGACATATTCCAATATACTGTTTGAACACCATTACTGTCATCAATAATTCTAAAATCATAATTAACAGAAGATGTTGTGTTTGGACTATCTAAATAACAAACAAAACTTGTACCCATTGGTGTATTACTATTTCCACCATAATTATTATTATCTAAATGACCACCAACAGTAATTGATTTTGTGCCACCAGTACCTTCCCATAAAACAGAACTATTTTTTCTTAAATAACCTAAAGCGTGGTCTGTCGTTGCGTAAAAATTGGCTTGTACCATAATCAAAACTTTACTTGAAGTAGATGATGGAGTTATGTTTGTAGATAATTTATTTAATCCAGTTGTTGATGATGCTTGAACACTATCTGCTGTTTGAATTACTTGCAAAACATCACCACCTACACCAGCAGGTAATGATGTTACATTACTAATAGAAGTATTATTAATTCCTGAAGGCAATATAATACCGCCTGTTGTAATGTTATTTGCTAATGTTCTTGTTATTGTTCCCATATATTATCCTATATTGGTAAATACCTAAATGTTATTTCTGCCGAAACAGCAGGCGCCGTAGCGAAAGTTAAAGTTGTGCTTGAGATTGTATAATCGTCTGTAGGCACTAAACAAATACCATTTACAAAAACTAACATATCATCAACTGATCTACCACTATTTATTGTAAATCCTACTGTTGATCCATCACCTGTAAATGTTCCTGTTGAATATGATAATGAAGCACCAGTGATTGTTAAAGTATCACCTGAAATTGATGTTGTTACACCTGAGCCAGCAATTTTTAAAGTTGACCCTAAATCTATTGTAGCCGCTGTTGAACTATCATCAACAATTGTAATTGTAGAGTTTGATAATTTTGAATTTTCTATTGAACCTGCTAATTGAGCATTTGTAATTGTTCCTGATAATGAACTTGTTGGATAATTTATTGCGTCTGATAAATCAAAAGCTGGTGTAGTATCGGATGATCCTAATGATACAATTACACCTCCAAAATTAACAGTTGAATTTGCTAAATTAGTATTTGAAATAGCAGCGCTACCCGATAAATTTGAATTTGTTAAACCTGATATTGTATTTGAAGCAGCTGCAATTGTTTTATTAGTTAATATTTGAGAACCTGTAAGTGTTGCAACCGTAGAATCAATATTGATTGTTATTTCATCTGTGCCTGTTACTTGCGAAGTTAAACCAGTTCCGCCTAAAATATTTAAAGTGTCACCATTACTTATTAGTTGTGCTGAACCTGAATCGGCATCAACACTAAAAGAATAACCTGAAGCAGCTGCAGGTTCAAATTTTCCTGTTCCACTATTATAAATTAATGCTTCACCACCTGTAGCACCTGAAGTATCAACATTTAAAGTAGAACCATCTCCTAATGCTGTATAAATCTCATTAAAATTATCATTAATTATATCACCACCAGCACGGATAGAAGATCCTGTTCCGTCATTAGCAATTGTACCGATATTTACGCTTTGTTTTGCCATTTTTTTCTCTTATTTATTATATTTATAACATAAATTAAGCTACATCAAAAGTAATTTGGTCACTATCAAAAGAATATCTGTCTTCGTCAAAACTATCACCAGATATTTGTCCAATTTCTGATGGTATTGTAAAATTTAGTTTAACAAGTGATTCATAATCTCCCAAATTAGGAGTTATACCATATAATGAACTATTTTTCAATGCGTCTAACCTTAAATCAGCTAACTGTTCGATTCTAATTTGATTACTAAAGTTACCTCCCATTAAATGTTTATTCAAACTTTTGAAAGATGGTCCAGCAACTGGTACACCAAATTTAGTCGTATTATCTCTATGTGTTGTAAGTTGTTTTGATTGTATTTTTAATGTAATTCTTTGTGTTAAAGTTACATCTCTTTCTGAAATATTAAATGGAGAAGATGTACTATCACCTATAACAACTTTTTCTCCCAAATAAGGATTTGATCTTAATGTTGTACCATCAGTTTCGGTTCCTAATCTTCTTCCTATGATTGTTGAGAATAAAGTATTAAATACCGCTCTAATTGGCTCTCCCTCTTCACTAGAATTAATTCCAATAACTCTTCTAATTTGATTGTCTAATATAGTTTCTATATTTACTTGACCTGTGTAATAGAAACCAGCAGTATGCATAGTTTGTTTAAAACTATCTCTCCAATCATTAATTGTACGACCAACTTTAATAACGTAAGAAAAGTCCTGATAGTATAAACTATCTTGTATTCTCATTGTAGTTTCTGAGATATGACCATCTTGGTTTATAAATGTACCTGCAGTATCAACTACAGCATTAATATTAACACTTGAAGACGCTAAATCATTTTTAACTACAGTAGCTGTTTGTGTTGATGTGCCACCTGTTATAGTTGTATTTTCAGCAAATTGTCCAGTTATGTTTGATACTTTTAAAACACCTGTATTTGAATTATAAGAAGTAACGGTTGCAGTAACAACTGTTGAACTACTATCTAATCCTGAAATTGTTTCACCTATTAAGAAGTTTGAAGATAAATCTTTTATTAAAATATAACCTGGTAAAGTTAGTGTGGGTGGTGTAGGTGATAATTGATATTGAGAACCTGATTCAATTATTTTTAAATTTAAAATTCTTCCTATTTCACTACCATAAGATATAATACTTGCACCTGATCCGCCTGAAGACGATATGGTAATTGTTGGTAATGATCTGTAGTTAGTACCATCATTTATAATTCTAACATCAGTAATATCTCCAGAGCCTGTTCCTGTTTCTTGTACTATTTTATTTCCTGTATATGGATCACCTCTTGTGGTTTCATCCTCTAATACGATATGATCGTCTGTTGTAGATGTTGAATCTTCTTGTGTGAATCCTCCATTAACAACTGAAACTTTTGCCGAAGCATTTCCACCTGTACCTGTATTATCAAAAACCAATTGATCACCAATTTCATATCCTGTACCGCCTTCATCAACAATTAATTCTGTTAAACCTCCACTACCAATAGCACCAACTTGTATAATAGCTCCTTGGCCACCTCCTGTTACTGTAGTTATATCATCTTCATTATACAATGTTCCATCATTAGAAATTGTAATTGTATCTGGTATTCCTGTAGTAGTAGCTTTTATAAAAGTATCATCTTCATCTGAAGCAGTACCTCTAATTACTTCAGAAATTTGAAAGGTGCCCATTAGAGTATCTTCGTTTAATAAAAATTCACTAACTTCATTTTCACCTATTTGAAATTTATATACGTTCTCTATGATAGCGGTTGCCCCTGAAGTTTGACCTGTAATTGTTCTACCAACTAAATCTGCTGTATCACCTGTTGTTGCAATAACTCTTAATATTTTTTGCGTATCCCATTTACCGTCAGATACTCTTAAAATATTTTCTCTTGGATAAATTGTTTCTGAATTTAAACCAAAAAGTAATTTGAAAAATATTTGATGACCCTTACTTGTACCTTTTGTTCTATAAAGAGATTTTACATTTTTAATTAATTTTCTTCTATCAACTTCACTATATAAAGCTTCAGGCAAAGTATTTAAAAATTCATTTCTAAATTTTGTTAAAAAGTTTGATATTGCTTTATCAGGATCTCTAAAGTTTAATAATTCTTGTATGTTAGTTACAGGATTAGGTTTATAATTATTTAATATAGCACTAGCATTTGAACTATTACCAACAATCGTTTCATTTATTTCAAATTTATCTTGTGCTGAAATATATAATTTACCGTTATCTAAATCTTCAAATAATACCGTGGATGTTGCCTTTGAAGTTTGACCTGTGATAATTTCACCCTTAGTAAATTTTCCATAAGTTGAACTTTCTAAAATGATTTTATCACCTTCATCCAATTTTGTTCTCTCATTATTTAAACGAGATCCATCTAATAGTAAATTATTTTCTTGTGCTGTTTCTGTTTCTAGTTGAATGCCGTCTGTAGTTTGAACTGAAGTTACAATTAACTCCGCCGATTCCATGAATGTGTAATATTGTTTTACAAATTCTAAAAATTTAGGATGATCTGATACAACAAAATCAGGTATTTGACCATCTAATAAATGGGTTAATTTATCCTTAAAATCAGCCATATTTTTTAATTATAACTTGTTGAAGTTGTATAACCTACGCCTGCGTCAGCAGAACCTCCTACAAAAGTATCTGGTTCAACTGTTAGGCTAGAATTGGCAGTATCTATAGATATAATTTGATCTCTTACTGGAGCAATATCATTAGAATTAGGAATTACAGTTAGTTCAATTACAGTTGAAGTTGATCCTCTAATATTTTCAATTGAAGAAACATTTAAAGAATTTAATGTAATTTGTCCTGTACCATAATTAATTGTACCTTGTGTATTATTAACATAAGTACGAACTGAACCTACATTATAATATCTTCTTACGTTGCCAGTTCCATCATCATCTAAGTAATAAACATTTGTTGTATCACCACTTACTTTAAAACCTGAGCTTGATAAAATACCACCTGAAGCTGATCTGTGTCCTGAATGTGGATTGTATAATGCATTTCTAAAGTAAACATCATATCTTGTAGAAGAACTTAAAGTAGGTGTAAATGTTTTTCTAATTTTTAATGTTGTAATATTTGAAATAATACTATTATCTGTATCATCTATTAAAGCACTAACTTTTGAAAATCTAAACACACCATCAAATTGATTTAAATTATTATTATTATAATTTGTTAGTGTTGATAAAATTTCCGATTTAAGAGTTGAAGCTGTTTTTGTTGTTTTCTTTTCATCATACTTTACATTACTTGTAAGTAGAACAAAAGTAGTTTCAGGATCAACAATCTCTGGTCTTACAGAAGCCACGTTTAATTTTTTTAATCTTGTTACAATATCATTTTTTGTTGTGTTTGTTAAAGTAGAACCTGAAGCAGCTTTAATTGCAATTCTAACAACACCATATCTCGGTGTTTCATCATCTTCTCCACCCCAAGCACTTACAGATTGTGCGTTTGGATAAATTGATTTTACAAGTGTTTCATAATCACCTGTAGTTACGGCTCTATCTTGTGCTGAATATTGTAAAGGAGCATGAAATCGAATTGACTCTTTTGTTTCTGGTTCAGCACCGCCTTGTGCTGGTGAATTTGTTGTTATAGAAACATCTGAAAATCCACCGATAGTTTCTGATAAACTAAATGTTGTAGCTCCATTAGCTTCAGCTTTATTTGTTACAATATATTCTAACTTAACTATATTGCCAGTAGTTAATGCTTTTCCTAAAACACCATCGCCAAAATAAACCTCAAATTTACCATCATCTGTTTCTTGTAAAAAGTAAACTCTGGATGTTTCATCAATTTCTGTTAATGTTGATGTTAAAACATATGTGTTTGTTGTAGCGTCTGAAGATGAATTTTGAACTGAAACTTTTAAAGTAGTTGTATCAGCATTGGCACTAGGTATTAAAAATTTTTGGTCAGGATCATTTTTATCTACAGTATAATTAAAATTAACTAAAGTACCTTCGTGTATAGAAACATTTGAAAAAGTATAAACACCATTTACAGGAACAATTGTTATTGAAGCATTTGTTAAAAACTGATATGAGGCTCCATCAACTGAAGTTGTAAAGACTGTACCTTTAGGCATTGTTAATGTAGAACCTGTGGCGTTATTGACTCTAATATCAATTGAAGCGGCTGGTGATTTAGCTGATGTTGGAGTATAACCCAACATTTTTGCTAATGAAACAATATTTTTTCTTATATCAGCACTATCAAGGTACATTTCGTTTGCTAACATATTAGCATTGAAACCTAGATAATGAGTATTGTAAGCAAGTAGGTCTAATAATATAGCAAAACCAGAACCTTCAAAATTATAATCCTGAAATTCTGTTTGCCCTTGTAAAAAGTTTTTTAAATTTGCTTTTATACCATCAAAATCTAATTCTGATACTTCTAATTTATTACTTGCCATTTTATCTTAATCTTTCTAAATAAGTTTCTACTGTTACAGGTAACGATATACCTACTACATAAAAACTAATTGTTAAATTATAACTATTTCTATCAAGGTCAGGTCTTGCTAAAATTTGTACCAGTTTAATTCTTGGTTCAAAATTGACCAATACTTCTTCAACTTTTCTTTGTAGATTTAAAGCAGTTAAAGGAGTTATTGGTTCAAATAATATTGCTCTCACATTACTACCAATTTCTGGATGAAAAGGTCTTTCATAATGACTTGTATTAATTAAATTTCTTACTGATCTTTTTACAGCCTCAACATCTGTTAATCTATTAACATCATTTGTAGCAGTATTTCTTCCAAAATCTAAATCTAAATCACTATAGAGCCTTGTTGCTCTTTTAGACTTATTGTTAGATGAGGCATCGTAATTTAACATAACTGGAATATTTATAATGTAAATTGTATATTAACCACAAAAAACATTAGAAGAACCTGTAGCAGGTTCACCACAGATAGCTGCTGGATCACCTATAACAACAACTTTAATTCCACCTATCTTTACAGTTGATTGAGTATCTGCTTTAATTGTTTGAGGAATATGTGGGTAAATACCGTGACCAGCAACAGCATCTCCGTGAACAATTACATAACTACCATTCACTTTTACGGTTGATTGGGAATTACTTAAAGTTCCTCCTGCTGTATCGCCGTTTCTACTAACACCAGGCATTATCTAGGATATCCTTGGCCTCTTTCAGACTTCTTTTTACCATTGTGTTTTTTAGAATGTCGTCCTGTTCTCTTTTTTCTTCTTCCTTCTTTTTTAAAGGTGTTTACACCAAACGTTTTTTTTGCCATAGTTATGCTCCGTTAAATAATGCTGTTATATCGTTAATTTTTTCTTCTTCTTTATGTCGGCAATGTCCACAACACTCAATTTTGTATTTTTCACCATTTTCATTGACTATTTCTTGTTTACATTTGCCTCCGCAATGGCAATTATGACCACAATTTTGACAATCTGACATACTTTTCCTTTTTTGTTTATATTTATCAATAATTACAGTTAATTTTGGCACTTCTAAGCTCAGTTTCAGTTAAATTTTCTTTATTTTCTATCGCTGATTCGCCGATTCGTTCTAAATCTGGCGAAATTTTGCAATTTTGGCGTATTCCTGTGCAGGAAGTGAGAAAAAAGAACAAAACTAGAACAAAAAAAGCAATAAAATGTTGATTTTTATAGTTTTTTTCTGATTTTTTTGACATTTTTTGCTTTACTTTCACTTATTTATAGTGTAATATGGACGTATAAACAATGAAAAACAAAAAAAACACTATGACAAATAAAAATGATAAAGTTGATACTAACATTTATGCGTTAGTCCCCCAAAAAGACAATTCACTTAAAAGAGTTTTATTAAGTGATTTGAGAAAAATGATAAAAACTGATTTAGACAAATGGTCTAAAACAAAAGATGGTAAGTCTTACAAACTTTTCTATCAATTAGAAAATAATAGATAATAAAGGAGAATACAATATGATAACTGTAAATCAAACGGCTAAAACACTAGACGAAGGAATTAAAAATCTAATAGCTGGTGCTAAACAAGACTATGTAAGATATTCCACTTTAGGTGGTAAAGAACTTACTGGTTGGAGTAAAGAACAGGTTGACGCTTGGGATAATAAAACAAAAGTTATACACGGTAAAAAATACATTAAAGTTGTACACGATACTGGTGTTTTTTGTTTTATTGCAAAAGAAGATTTTAAACATTTTAAAAAAGGTGATATATTAAAGGCTGCTGGTTGGAATGCACCTGCGTTAAACTCACCAAGAGGAAATGTATTAACAGGTAACTATCCAATTCAATGGACAGGACCTTTATATTTAAAATAAGGAGAAAACACTATGAAACATATGATAACATTTTTTGGCGTACTATTTTTATTACTAATGGTATTTGCTACTGGAGCTATTGAAGCTGACAACTTTTTAATAGGAGCTATCTTTGCATTTTTAGGTTTTGTATCAGGAATAACAACTGTTTACTTACAAGCTAAAGATAATGAAAAAGAAAAAGTCCTATACTATAAAGATAATTCTTAATAAACTTTAACAAAGAACGAACTTATATCCGTATTTGAAGCCGCATAACGTATAATCTCGGTTGAGATTTGATCTCTTTGTTTAGGTGATCCACTCATCATAGTATCTAAAAACAGTAAGCACATATTTTTAGAAAAGATTAAACTTAGATTTTTACCTAATTTCTTTTTAAAGTCTGCCATACTTAAAGTTGGAAAGTTTTTCTTTGAGTAAGGTTGTTTTTGTTTTTCATTATATTTTTTATACAGACTATACATATATTCAATATCAACACGATTAGGTGGAGTTTCACTCCAATTGTTACCTAGTTTTGATTTTAAACCTATAGAACGATTCATATGTTTTTCACAATAGTAATTAACATTACCTCCACCAATTTTACCACCAGCGGCTGATAATCCTTTTATTTCTCCTTGCCAGGATTTTGTAGAGTTAAATGCTCTAAACTGAACTTCAGCACCTCCCATTGACATATACATATCAATTGAAGAAAAGAAATCACCATTACGACCAAAAATAAAACCTCCATAAGGTACACTTATATTGTTTACACGTTTAGGTAAATTAAAAGGTTGAACTTTAATACCACCACCTAATTTTTTAAGTGATACACCTAATAACTTCATTTGTTTTGTTTGAACTTGTCCTGCTTTTTGTAATACTGATTGATTTAATTCTGACCAACTTTTAAAAGTATCTAATGGTTGTTCACTAGGTTTCATATTGGACATCCATATATCACCTGGATTCCATTTATCATTTGAAAATGAACCTGGTGCTTGTGGTAGTTTACCTGACTTTTGAGATAATCGTATATCTTCTTTTAATACTTCAGCTTTGGCCTTATACACTTCATTCATAAACTTACTACCTCTATGAAAGTAAACGGGACCTGAAAATGATTTACGATAATTTTTAAATAACTCATTTGCTGTACGAATATACGTATCTACCCAATCTTCAGGTGAAGAGGACATAACACTATCTAAGTTTTTAGTTGCACTTACAAAACTTTTACCCTTTTCTAATTCTTTTTTAACAGGTGGTTTTTTAATTAATCCTTTTATTACATTAAACGCATAAGAACAATAATAACATTGACCTGATTCTGTAATAGAGGTAAAGTCTGCACCACCGCCTGAACCTGATCCACCACCACCAAAGTCTTCATCTTTATAAACTTTATTTAAAGGCGTAGTCAATATATTCTTTTTTTCATTTTTAGCTAATGTATAAGATAAACTATAAGGAAAAGAATTTCCAGAAATGGATACACCATAGACACTACGGCCAGTAGCATTTGCACCTAAGACAAAAGGTCTTTGTTTTTTTATTTTTGTTTTTACTATATCTAAACGTGATAGACCTGCAAATGGACCTTTGCTTGCCGTTTTAGTAAAATCACCTGATTTAAGTTCCGCCATATCTCTCTTTGTTTGTTCTTTTTATAAGTGTTTTCTATATTTAGTTGGAACGATGGACTCTGGAGCCTTCCTGAAGGCAACTACACCGTTATATATAATTCCACACTCCTTCAGAAACAAGAAACTTTCAAAGACTTAAAGATTTTCCGAGTCGTTTTCCAAGAGTCTAAAATTAAACGCATAAGAAATTCTATCTTCCGTAGAAGTATTATGAGTGACTTCGTGTTTTAACCAACTTGGAAAAATTAACGTATCACCTGTTTGTGGTTCCAAATAATAAGATAATGCATTATACCAATTAGGTGTATCAAACATATACTTTGGCCAATCATATTGCATTAAATCATTAGAATGTACAAAATTAATACCCCCACTATTGTTAGGAACCTTTGTATAATAAACACCACTTAAAAAAGAATAAGGGTGTAAATGCATATGGTTATAATCATATTGTTTATTGACATTACACCATATGTTATCTAATATCAAATTATATTTGTTCAAATTAACTTGTAAAGCACCACAATAAAGTGTGGCCTGTTTATATAATGAATCTATGAGAGGTTGTAATATGGTTACATCTTTATCCAAATCGTTTGATTGATAACCTGTATTAGACACTTTTCTTCCCACGCCACTATTACTTAGATTTATTGCGTATTGGTTTAACTGTTCGTGTCCTAAAGAAAGAGAGTTTTCTTTATGAAAAGGTACACAAAATAGATTTATTAGCATAATTGGTATTATATATCAAACCTGGAGGAAGTCAAGCTTCCGAGGAAAAAATTGTCTAAAAGGAAGTGTTTTTTGCTTTCCAGTTCCTGGCCTTGTTTTTCTATTGGCCGATATATCTAATGATTGTTATTGCATTTATAGATTAAAAAAGGCCTTTAGTTCCGAATAGTCAAAAAGTCTAAGGATTTAGGTCAATGGTGGCACCTCGTATTGTCTTAGCACCTGTCGTGTTTTCTGTATTTGATCCTTCTATAACGGCCGTTCTGTTTCCCTCTATGGTCTCGGTATAGTTACCTTGTACTTTTAAATTGTAATCACCACCAGAGTTGACATTGATATTGCCATCTACGGTGACCACATTGATATTACCTTTGTCCACTTGTATGTTAATGTTTGCGTTTGGTCCTATCTGTATGTCGTAATGATTATTGGCATTGCCGTCTTTGTTAATATACAACTTGTGATGGCCATTGATTGTCGTATCTGAATTGCCTTGTATGTAATGACTAGACGAGCCATCTGTAAATGTATAGGCCGAACCTTTGGTTAAGGTCACCCAATTACCATCTTTATCTATTTCAAAAGAAGAACCAATCTTGTGTCGTAAATGTATTCTTTCGTTATCGGCCGTGTCATCAAATTCAAGTATATGGCCTTTTTCACTTTCAAAGACATGATTGTAAGGATACTCGGCATTGTAAGGTATTTCAGGTTGAGAAAACACACCACTATTACTTCCCTCTATACTGGAACCATCGGCCGCCGTAACTGGATTAAAATCTGCCGTTGAAACATTTTCTATTCTTGCACCTCTCCTAGAAGCTAAACTTTCTGCAACATATCCAACCTCATTTACGGCCAGTCTATTTACGTCTGATTCGTTAGCATTTCTAGGATAAACGGATAGATCATAGTCGGCCTCATCCTTATTCGTACTTCTTCTATTAGGATCATAAAAACCTTTATTAGGGTTGCCAAGTTCAGATGGTTTACCAGGTAAAGTACCAAGTACCAACATCTCTTGCCTTTCTTTATCTCTAAACAGGCCGTAGACCCAACTGCCTTCTACAATAAAACTTGGTGACTGGCCAAGACCTGATATGCCTGGTGATGTATTGGGTAAGGCCACCATTGCCCATGGTAAATCGGCCGTTGGTAAATTTATTTTATTGTCAGTATGATAGTAGAGTGCTCTTACTTTAACACGGCCTATCTTTAAAGGGTCGTGTCTATTTTCAACTACTCCAAAAAACCATTCAAAATTGCCTGTGTTCATCTTTTTTCTTTCGATATATGTTTGCTTTTAATACACTGCCTAGCCGTCATTTTTGCCTATTTTACTCTTTTGTACGCACATCTATATAGGCCTCTTACTTTACTCTAAAAGACACTTTTTTCAGTCTTTTCCATAGGTCATAGACTCGCATACAGACTGGACTAGTACAAAACTCTAATATATTTGTTTTTTCACTATGTAACGGCCCCTTAAACATGGTCTGGTACTTATCATAGTCCTCTTTATATTGTCTTGCATTGTGAATATCATTGATTAATTCGTAAATGTTCTTTTGTAACTGGTTTAGATACTTCATTGTTGTTCTCACTTGGTGGCTAGGGTTAATGTAAAATTTGGCGTCGGATCTCGGAAAATCTCTAAGGTATTTCATGTTTAGTTTAAATTGAAGGATATTGAAATCCTTTCTTCTTGTTGGTGGTTATTAGGTTGTACAAAATGAGTTAACCAACTAGGGAATAGTATAAGTTTTCCTATAGATGATTGTATTATATGTTGTGAACTTGTATAATCTGTAACTTCTTTGTCTATTGCGTTCCACCAATAGCCATTGATTAATGCTGAATTAGGACAGTCAAATACGATATCTCCGCCTAGTTTGGTATTGTGTACGTAATATACACCAGAAAGAATAGAACCTGGATGACAATGTGCGGAATTGTAAGCATGTTGTTTATTCATATTGACCCATATATCGTCAATGGTCGTAGGTGAGGTAGTTAATCCTATAGAATTTGCGTATTGTACACCTTGTTCTACGATAGAAGTAAATAAAGTATTAAGGTGTGGATGTTCTCCTACTAGGGGTTTAGATTGCCAACCACCTTGATTGGAAACAATACGTCCTACTGAATCTTGTTGTTGTAATGTATGGCAATAATTTGCGATAGAATCATTATCTAAGTCTAAATCTACTTGCCATATTCCTATTTTAAATAAGTCTGTTAACATACTATAATACTCCTCTTTTATAAGTCATCTAAATCATCAAGTGTAGTTTCGTCTAAATTTTGAGATGTAACGTTCATCACGTCTTTGTTTTCTCTTGTTGTAAATACATCAATATTATCCTCAGGATAGGCCACTCTTACACTATCCTTAATACATTCTAAGGCCATACTGTGTTTATCGTTAGTAGTAGATATTTTATGGCGAATTGATTTAATTAAGTATCTTCCTGACATATAAGGGTCAATATCTAATGGATTGTCAACACCAGCAGGTTCATACGCAGGCAATTCAAAAGCAATTAAATCACCTACACTTAAGCCTGTAAAACCTGGTACTTGTAATGATATATTCATACTTTCAAAGGCTAATCGTTGCGACAATCGTTTTGTATGTAATGTCGTAAAATCAGGTCTTTCTATATTTGGGTAAATATTAGATGTCGTGGTCTCAAAGTACGTTACAGTTTCAGGATCACTTGTAAATGTTTTACCATTGCCTACATTCATAAGAGGTACTATACCCTTATTGTCTGTGCGAGCACCTTTTCCATCATGTTCAGTATGAAAACTTTTTTCATATTCGGTTGCGTAATCAAAATTGGTTGTTTTAAAAGTTTTATTAAATAAGTCGTGTGAAGTTACTTGTGCATTATAAACACCATTTCTTAAATTTTTAAGTGTATTAAATTGTTCATTAATTGAAAATGAAAATACAGATTGCATTTCTTTTATAATATCTCTATTTCCACGTGAATCTCTAATATTAGCAGGTTTTTGTGCGAACTTAGCAACCACAGGCCTTGCCGATACACTTGCGACAGATAATAGATTTTCATATGATTTAAAATTAAAACCTAATGCTGTTTCGTAGAAGAGTAATCCATTATTGTTTAATCGTTTACTTTCTGCAATTTTACCTAACATATCAAATACCTCAAAAGGTCGGTTATTGGTAAATGCAAATTTACGAATACCTTTTGTTTCTTCGCATATAATAGTTTTTGTAGAATTTAATTCTGTACGCAAAATATTAGTGACCATATTATCTATAGTGTTTGTTAAACTTCTTCTTACCTTAGCCTTTTCGTTTGTTATCATCTCTCTACTTGCAAAGTGTAATACGTAAATTTGTGATCTAGCTGATATACCTTGTCTATTACTAATTTTGTATATAAACATAGGGTGGCCAGTTTGGGAAGTAAAGTCAAAAGATCGACTTGTACCTGGAGTAAAAAATCTAAACTCTATTCTTTCATATCCAGTAAGAGGTAAGTGATTAGCTACGTTTTGTGCGTCTGTAAGTACAATATTACCAGATAATGTTTTGTTTGTCAAGCTTTCATAAACGTTGATTTCGGTAACTAGACTTCGTATCGATATTCTTTTAGGTTGATTGCTGTTGCCATCTGCACTTACATATGATACAAGTACCACATCCGATAGTACATATTGACCAGCATTTTTCAATTCATCTGTATTGATTTGATTGTACATAATATTATTTTTGTATTAAACGTTCAAATTCTTCTATTAATAGTCCCAAATATTGTGGTTGTATTAGTTTAATACTTCTTATTTTGTCTTGTAATCTTTTTTCATATTCGTAATTAGATACTGAAGTTGCATTAGGAGTATTACTGTTAACTTCTATCTTGTGTGAATAGTCATTTGGACCTTGTGGTGATGTATGACCACTTGATTGTGTAATTTCATAATGATGTATACCAGCAGGATTTGAATATTTGTTCATCACATACTTTTCAAAATCACTATCAGATAAAGGCCAACCATAATATCGGTCAGTTATATTATTTGTCATTAAGATAACCCAATGCAATTCAGGATCACCAAAATGTTTATGTGCTATAATTTCAGGTGTTTCACCTGAAGGCACATCATAAGTATCGTAAAGTGATGTTTCATTTAAAACTTTACTACGCACTTTAACTCTTCTCATAATATCAGTAACAAGTTTTACGTTGCCGTTGCCAGCAATGTCATAGTTACCTTTTGGAAATTTACTAAAATAACTCATTAATATCCTTTAGCAATTGTTTCTTTTGTCATAATTTCTGTTTCTTGGAAAGTCAAACTTACATTTGTTATAACAGGTGAAGCACCGCCATTATCAGGCTTGAATGTTGTTACAACACCATCTGGTGCGTAGTCCACAGCCATAGAAGTTAATACAACACGGCTAATTCTTGGTATATAAGTGTTTTCATTTTCTCTATACATGTAAGTTACTTGAAATTCTGATGGTGAATTGAAATAACCTTTTGTGGATGATTGATATTCAGGTAACATATGAAATTTAAATAGTTGAATTATTTTATGCATACTATCTTTTTCTTTTTCATTCTTCGGTGCAAATTCAAATGGAAAATCAAAACTTCTAAATGGTACTGACTTAAATGTTAATTCACTAAAAGGGTTTACTGCCTGACCTTTTGCTTTGTCAAAAGCTGCTTCAGCTTGTTCAAGTCCTGGTATTAAACTAGCGGCACCAAATATTGCTTTTCTTCCTAAAACTTGTACTGCGTCTTTCATACCCTTACCTGCAGCTTTCAATCCTGATATAAAATCTTCAGATTCCATAGCAGCACTCATATTTGTTCCTAATAAACCTGCTAATCCTGTATCAATACCTTCGTAATTTGCTGAGTATGAAAATTTTAAAGAAGCAGCTGGTGTATATAAAATTATACTATCTGAAATATAGTTGTGTGTAGGTGTTCTTTCATTAAGTCCTGATGAAACACCTCTTAATCTACTTTTGTTTGCAACACCAGTTGTTTTAATATTTTTAATTCTATTTGTTTGATTTGTATTTTCACCTACAAGATTATCACCACTCTCCATTAATTTACCATTATTAAATGTTTGAGTTTTAAATTTTGACGCCTTGTGCATAACTACGTCAAAAATTACATAATGACCATCACCTAAATTACTGCACTCTTGTGGAAAGTATACCGTACCATATTGATATGGATTTTCTTTCATATGTGTAGTAGGGCTTAAACTCTCAATCTCTAAAGGAGATTTATTTAATAATTTAGCTGCTACTTTGGTTGCTTGACCTTGTTGATTTAATACGTTAGTAAGAGATGACGTTAAATTATTACTGACGTAACTGGAAGCACCTTGTTTGATGATGTTTGCTATTTTACTTGTAAATGCCATAAGTTCCTTTATATATACTGGTATATTTATATCAATTATGGCAAAGTCTTACAAAGGAATTTACAAACCCACCAACCCCAAAAAGTATGTTGGTGACCCAAATAGAATAGTTTATCGTTCTTTATTGGAAAGACGTATGATGTTATATTGCGACAGAAATCCATCTATTATTAATTGGGCTAGTGAAGAATTACCAATAAGATATTTCAATCCTATAGATAAAAAGTGGCACAGATACTTTGTTGATTTTATTATAAAAACGGATAAAGGTAAAAAACTACTAATTGAGATAAAACCTTCTCGTCAAACTAAACTACCAAAACCACCAAAAAAGAAAACAAAAGCGTATATGCGTGAAAGTTTTGAATATATCAAAAATCAAGCAAAATGGCAAGCGGCAACTGCTTATGCTGAAGATAATGGTGCTGAATTTAAAATAATTACTGAAAAAGAATTAGGTCAATATTAAGGTTGAACATAAGACAAATTAATAATTTAAATTAATAAACGTATCATCAGCGTTTTTATTATCAATAAATCCAGAAACTTGTTGAGATGATTGATTAATATTTGATTGACTAGGTGAATTATTAATAATAATTGGAGCCTGTGATTTCATTTCCATATTTTCTTTTGATAAACTTGTTAATTCATTAGGATCTGGAGCTTTACCTGTTCTCATAAATTTAAATTTTTCTCTATCAGATAATTCGAAAGGAGCAATGTGAGAGCCATGTTGTTCTTCCGATGCTTTAATAAAGGCTTCCTCATCAAATTTTTTTAGTTTTTCTTTTCTTTTATCAGCAGGAGATTTACCTATATTACCTCTTGTAGTTACTCCGCTGTCATCACCAATTTCACTTTGTATCACAGCAGCAGCCATTTCTCCTTCATCTGTAGCCTCTTTAATTTTTTTCTTTTCTTTTTCTTTTTTCATAGAAGAGGTTTCTAAGAGTTCTATATTGACACCAGGTATTTTATTCAATAATTTAATAACAGCGTTTATAGCAGTCTTAAAGAAATCTGTAACTCTTGTATATAAATCTTTGAAGAAATCACCAACACCTATTATGATTTCTTTTATTTTTGCACCAATGTCAAAAATTTTATCTCTAAAATAATAAATTCCAGCGATTACTGCACCGATAGCAACCATTATAGCTAATCTAGTTAGAGTAAAGAATTTAGTAAACTTACCTACTATATCCTTTAGACCTCCAAATGTTTTACCTAAATTTAGACCAGTAAAATACTCTATTGTTTGACCTGCTTCTTTAAATATACCACCTACTTGTGATACTGCGTCACCAATAGCAACAAAAGGTGCTTTTAAACTATCAAGTAAACTAGCTAAAAATGGTGGCATTTGTGTATCTGGTGTTTGATCACCAGCATTAGGATTTAATACATTAATCCCTTTTTCCAATCTCTCTCTAATCTTTGCTAATTCTTTTTCATCATCAATAATTTTTTGTTGTTCTTCTTGTGATAAAGATTCTTTTTCAAGTAACTCTTCTCTATTTTTTAAAATATCTTTTTCTCTTGTTTTTAATAACTTTTCTTCTTCTTTGATTAGTTTTTGTTTATCTTTTATTTCTTTATTTGTTAAAATTTTAGTTTCATATCTAAGTTCTTCGCCTTCTTTTATTATTTGTGTTTCAGCGACAATATTTTGAGCTCTTAATAATTCTACTTCTTGCTCTGACTCTGTTTTTTGTTTTTCTAATTGTTCTAATCTTTCACCTAAACCTTTATTAAAATCATTAATATTGATACCTAATTTATCAATTAAGTTTTTTACTTTATCCATTGATCTTTCAAATCTAGCGATGCTACCTGATTCTGCGTCTTCAATAATCTCTTTTGCAATATTAGCAGCACCTTTAGGTGTAATAACTGCTCTGTTACCAGCAATTACAGAATCCATGCTAGATTTAACAATAGATGTTAATAATCCTTTAATGTCGGTTGTGGTTGCCATTATTTCTTATCGTCTGATTTTGCTCTACTACCTGTATATAAACCAAACCAAGCAGCGCCAGCACCAACTACGATACTAACTAAGCCTGATTGTTCCATTGTAGGATTAGGTAAATTCATATACCATACTACAACCTTATATAATAGATAGATATATGTTGTAATGAATATTCTTGGAAATATTCTCCAACTATCAACAGCTCTCGCCAGGTGAATTAAATTAGAGTATGGATTTATTCCCAAATCTTTTATTGAAGTATCAACTTCTAAATCAACTTTAATCTTTTGTTTTGGTTCTGCAACCTTTATTTCTTCCATTATTTTTGACTCTCCCGTCTTCGTTTTTCGTTTTCTTCTTTAATATGAGTTATCAACATACCAACGTAGATATCTCTCTCCCAAGGAATTAGATTTTCTATTTCCGTTAATGAATATTTATGATGTTGTAATAATGCAAAATTTATTTCGTAGTAGGCCTCTAGGCTGTTGTGGGAGAGGCTAATTCGAAAAAATCATTTAATCCTTGTAAAACAATTTTACTTTTTACTTTTGTTTTAGGATTTTCCACTTCAAGTTCATGCCTTAATTTAGGCATAGTATCATAGAATAATTTTACTTTATTAAAATTGTCTTGGCTCAAATCGTCAAAAAATGATTTAAGTTCTTGCTTTGTTGTATCTTTTGCTGGATATATTTTTTCACCCTCAAAAATATGATCAACACAATCTATTAATGTATCAAATAATTCATCAACTGTTGCGTTTTCCATATCTAAGCCCTTTTTCAACATACCTAGCGTCGGATATTTCATAACAATACCAAGATTTCTCTTTTCGTCTATTAATACTCTATTAGAATGTTTATCATCAACTTCAACATTTACTGTTGTTAAGTCAACTTCAACATCTGCATAAGTTTTTTTGTCGTCTGGACATAAAACTTTAAATTTTGATATTTCACCTACTGATTTAGCTCTTATATTTAAAAATATATACTCTAAATCAAATAATGGTAAATTTTCAACATCTAACTTATTAAATGTACATGCATTTACAATTTGTTTGGTTGCTTCAGTCATTTCATTAGTGTCTTTTGACTCTAAAGCAATCAATAATATTTTTTCTTCTTTAACAAGAAAAGGTCTATACTGCACCTTAATATCTTGTGATGGTAACGACAACTCATATCGTGGCGTATCAATTTTCGGTAAACTCATTATAACTCCTTATTATATTAATTATATATTTAGTGGTGGTATTTTGAATGGTGGGAATACTCTACCACCTGTAATTCCACCAATTGGTACTCTTCTTCTTAAATCTTCAATTACTCCTCTTCCAGCTCTTCTTAGTTCTGGTGGTAATTTACCTAGTAAACCACCTAATAAAGATTTATTTTCTTTAATTGTAACATCACTAAAGTTAGGATTACCCAATTCTATTTTTCCTGCTTGGTCGATAAAATAATTTGTCCAATATCTAAATGCAAATGTTACACTAAATGTTTGTAAATTATTAACGTCATGGCTATAACCCACAGCACTAATTTGTTTTGGAAAACAATCATGTAATTGTACTGCGTATGTAATATCATCTCTTTCTTGCCTACTAGCAAAACTTCCTAACTGAAAGATGTTGATATTTGAAACATAATTATCATAATATTGCATATTAAAAGTTTTTGTACTAAAAGCTGATTGTTGCCATAATTCAAAATAACTACGTTCTCTTAAAAACTTATCGGTATAAAATTCTGCTGTAACATCTGCTGATTTAAAATCATATGCTATTTTTCTGGCTGGTGAATTACCATATTTTACTTCTTTCATAACAACTTCTCTATCTGGCATATCAATACTTGAACAAAAAGCTTGTACTCTTTTTGCATTTTGTTGTTGTACAGCTCTTAATTGATAATTTAAAGGAAAAGCACGGCTATTTTCATCAGCACCAAAAAGGTTAGCGTCTAAATCATTACTACCTGCTGTTTCAATATTTAAACCTTTTGGTAATTGAAACTCAACATAAAATCTTGCTTTACGAGCAAAACCTTCAGCTTCATTTACCATAGACTGAAATCTACCTAATGTAGTTTCAGGATTTCCACCAGCTTTCTGTCTTAATCTAGGATCACCTGTTACATCATCTAAACTTCTATCTCTAGGAATACCGATACGTACATCAATACCACCTATTCTTTTACCGCCTCTAAGTATTGCCATTAAATTATTCCTCTACTTTGGCCATAAACATAACTTGCTGACCTTTTCTTAAATTGTTGTACAGGTAAGTAAACTGCAATAGCAGCTTCGTTAGCGTCTATTCTTAAAAAATTTGATCTTACATGTGACCATAAATATTTTTTAATTGTAGGTTTTACAATACCCATATTTTTAATTCTACTATAACTTACATCTAATCTTGTAGTTTCGTCTAATTTACTATTAGTAGCATATCTTTGTAATTGTTCTAATAATCTAAATCTCAATAAAGGTGCCAAATAATGAAAATTGATACCTAAAAATCCTCTAGGAATAGCCTCAATAGGTAAAACTAAAGGAAAAGTATCATAGTAAGGTAAACGATCTTTTGTTTTAGGGTCATAGAAAAACATATTTAATCTGCCTGTACTAGGTCTTCCGATTAATTTGCCTTGCCTCATTAATTTACCTGCTGTTACTTTATCAGCAATGGAGGATACAGCATTTCTATACCAGGAAGCACTTTTTCTAACGCCTCCTTGTTTATCTACCAGTTTGTCTAATATACTAGCCATATCACTATTTATATGTCGGAAATAGAAAAGGGGAGTGATATTTCTACCACCCCCCTAAAGTCTAAAGTGAGAGAGATTACTCTTCTTCAGCTAATTTACTAAAGTAAGACAAAGTATCATCTTCATCATCATCTAAATCAACTTTAGTATTAGAAGTAGAATGAGCAACTTCAGGACTTTTTACCGAACCGTTTGTCTTAGGCGGGAGGTCTACTGACTCAACAGTATCGGTATTTCTCGTTCCTGCAATTACCCTAATCAGTTTCTCTTTGAGTTCATCATAGGACTTAAAATTGCTAGGATCCAAGAAAGGTTTTAGAGCGTGTTGTTTCTTCCAGATAGCTTTGATATCATCATCACTATCTTTGATTTGAGAAACAGACTCAAACTCGGATTTATCATAATTCCAGTAACCATCTACTTTTCTAATTTTTAGTTTAAAGTTTGCACCTTTCCAAAAATCAAATGGGTTTATTGGTTGTTCATCTTCAAATGCTGGTTGCATAGCTTCAGTAATCTTATCAAAAATCTTTTTACCAAATTTGAAAAGAAATACTTTACCTTCATTTTCTGGATTCTTTGGATCACTTACTACAAGAATATTGCTGTAATAAGAGAGTTTTCTTTTTCTCTTACGAGCAATTTCTTTATCACTATCAACACCTGTATTCCATAGTCTTGTATTTTCTTCACTTACAGGATCTTTTTGATTTAATGTTGTTAATGAGTTTTCAATATACCAGCCACCTTTGTCTTGGAATGCGTGTGACCAAATTCTTTGCCAAGGCATATCTTCACCTTCACATGCTGGCAAAAATCTAATAACAGCATAACCGTTACCAGTTTTATCTAACTCTGGTTTCCAAAATCTGTCGTCTTGGTATTTGTTTTTGTTTGATTGATCTTCGGGACTTAATTTTTGTTCAAGTGCTTTGGTTAGTTTATCAAAATTACTTGAAGAACTTTTTAGTGTTTCGAAATCCATATTATTATCTCCTTATATTTTTTCGTATTACGTGTTTGTGTTACCTGTATAATCGGTATCATAGTTATTTATACAACTTTGTATTAACATTCTCTTAATATATCACAACCCAAGTGATTTGTCAAGCTCCATTTGGGAGATATATGAAATATTTTTACTTTTGATATTATACCATTCGGGTATAATCTGGTCTGTTATTGCCTTTAAATCGTTCTTCTTATTAACTTTTATAAACTTTACATTTGGGTTTCTATTAAAAAGAGTACGCCATTGTCTAATCCAGTTAAAATGTGGTGTAGGTCCATTATCTACTGAAACATAGTTATTAGTACCTTTATAAATATTATTTACTTTATTGTTATCTGATCTAATATCGTGTCCTATCAAATAGACTTCATCTGGTTTTTCTCTTAAACATGCAATATTACCACTAGTAGGTCCAGCTGCCCAGCCAGGATCAACTTCAGTAGAAACATCATCTAAATTAGTTGACTTATCTCCATCTTGTATCCAACTAATATATGAAATTAGTTTATTCACTTCTTTTAAATATGTTGTTTTATCTTTTCTCATTATTCTGGCTAATCCACTTAATGCTGAACCGTGCATTACAAATTCTGTAGCATTATTTCTTTCATTTTGCTTAATTACTTTATCAGCGTGTTCTTTTAAAATCTCTTGTTCAGCTTTTGATATACCAGCATATACAATACTATCATACATGTTTGCAGGCACTCTTGTCCATCCTCTAAAGTAACAAGGTATCTTTGTAGCTATTCCAGCATGATATATTTCATGCATGATACCATTATCAACAGATATTAATACATCTGGTAAAAATTCTCTATAGATTGCATTACAGGCATAAATTTTTCCATGAGGTCTTAATTTTTCTAAATCATAACCAATTCTACTTTCACCATTGCCTACTAAAAATACTCTATTCACCATCTATAAAAACCTCTTTCATTATTTTTTTACATTCAACAGGATTAAAATTAATAAATGCCTTTACTTTTTGAATTTTCTTTTCCATATCAGGCCATACAACTTTTTCTTTAATCTCACTATTCCAGTCTTTAATGAATGATAAGAAGTAATCAAAAACGATTGCTGTTTGTAGGCTGATTTTTCTTTGCAAAAGTAATTGTAAAAATCTAGGATGTTGCCCACCAAAAACGAGTATGCCATTATCAAAAGAAATCCTACGAGAATTAAAATCATTACAAACCAATACGCAATCTGATTTAAAGTTATAGTTAAAAGATTGCTTCCATTTTTTAAAATCCAAGTAAACATCTTGTCCATCATTTTTTATTAAATTTCCTATCCATTTTTTACTATCAGCACAAAAGTTAGACACAAAAAAATCCAAGATATCATCTTTTTTATATTTTGTACTAAGTTTATGAAAAAAATATTTATCATGTCTTTTTGTAAAACTATCCAATGTTGCATTAACTTTACCATCATATTTTATATAGTCATAGTTTTTAGAAGTAAAATGTAATTTTACAGCCAAATAAACTTTATATACATCATATCCACCATACATACTTAAATGGGTAATACTCCTTTACCAACTCTATCATCTTTTACCATTCTCAATCTTATAGCTTCTGCTTTAATCTTCTCTTTTAATGATTTATTTACCATTGAACCTACAGAACCTAAATCTAATTCGTTTTGTTCGCAAAACCATATTATTGCGTCTATATGAGAGATTCTTTTCTCTTTAGATATATTTTCTATTTTTTGACTAAATTCTTTACTATTCATTAACACTCCTTAAAGAAAAAATAAAATTAATATTTGTTCTTAGATTTGATTTTATAGGATTTGATCCTGTGTGAGGAATTTTAGATTTAAATAAAACTCCTGAGCCTGCCTTTGGTGTAAATTGTTGTATGATTTTATTATCTCTATCAAAAAACATAATATCACCATCACTATCATTTACAAAATATAAAAAACTATAATACTTTTCATCATCACTATCCGTATGTATTCTATGGTGTTTGCCTTCAACGAAATGTGAATTATTTGTATAGAGATTGGCCTTTATTCTAAACAAATCAGCAATTTCAAATTTTTCTTTTTGTTCTAAAAATTGTAAAACTCTTTTTGATGTTATAAAGTGTGGAGAATGATGTTGTTTATCCCAATGATATAATGAATGTACAAAATAAAAACTATCACTAGTTGATTCAGTATCTTTTGAAAATTCTTGTGGGTTTGTAAACCCTCTCATATACCAATCAAATTGATCGTTTGATATAAATGTATCCTGTAATTCTTTAATAAAAGAATTTGGTATAAAATTTTCTATTAACTTTATCATATTTCTATCCACTCTCTTTCTTGGTGGTTAGTGTGACCAATCATCATAGGAAAACTTACTGATAATCTTTTTGTGATTGGTATTGCTTGGTGCCAATTATACCTAGGTATATAAACACAATCACCTTTATTTAGTATAACATCTAATATTGGTTCTTTCTCAAAAGTTAAACCTGGATATCTTCTATATTCGGTTTCTTGTTCCTTCCAAACTTTAAATCTTGTTTGGCCTTCTTGTTGAATAATTAAATTATTTGATATATCATTATGTATTCCTAATCCTGTATTACTCGGTACATCTAATGAGAAAAATATATGTGCGTCTGTAGAATGATTTGTAATTTTTTCTATATCATTACATATTTGATTAATAGTTTTATTATATCTGGAACAATCACAAATATAGCATACATTTTCTTTAATTTCTTTTTTGACTATATTTGGAGGGAAGGTGTTTTTATCTGTTAACCAATCTTTTTCAGGCCATCTGTAACCTTCTTTATTTGTAACATTAAATCTATTAACATTTAAAATTGGTCTAAAATTTAATAAATGTTCTAAATCTTTCCAATTTAAAAAATGTGTAAAAGTATCTTTTTTATAAAAAGGTAGGTCTTTAATTAATAATTCTTTTATATTATCCAACATTATATAATAATATCATATTGGTTGGTATTTGTCAAGCGTCAGAAGCTAAAAACATTAAAGAGTATCTTACTTTATTTGGTTCTTTAAATGCATTTCCTCTATGAGGAATATTTGATTTAAATTCAATAAATTTACCGTTTTCAAAAGGTACTTCTATTTCTTCTTCATTAGGAGGGCATAGAAAAAAACTACCACCCGTTTTTTCAGTATGAACATCTGGTGTCAACATTAATAGAAAGGTTGTCATTTTTTCCTGGCCTGGATCGCAATCCATGTGAATAGAACCATCCATACCCATAAATTGACAGTTGGTTTGAATACGCCATAAAATCATAAGTCTTTTATTCATATCACAATAGTGTTCAAAGGCTTTAATAAATTGTATTGTAAGATTTTCATTTGCACTATCCATAAAAATATGGTTAGTATTATATCTATGGTAGAAAGTATGGCCTAGTATTCTATGTGAACCATTTTCAAAGTAAGGGTAAGTATATCTGTTTGCAACATTTTTAGCATTATGTCCTACAGCTAAAAGATTGTAGGATGTTTCATCTATCCACCTCTTATCAAATAAATTTTGATGTTCCTTAATATAGTCTTTCATATCAAAATTGTTTTTATATACTAAACACCTTTTTTTAATTTTCCAGCAACTTCGCTCTTATTATATGTATGAAACAAGATACAAGTTTCCATAGCGTAAGGTAAATTTACAGTAACTAAAATCTGATCTTCATTTTCATAATAACTTATCATATATACTGGTTCTCCGTCTGGTTTACTTCCCGTTCTACCTAAACTTATATGTTTAATTTCAAAACCTTTATCATCAATATATTCTTGTACTTTTTCTGGACTGCCACACACTGCTGGTATTTGTTGCCAATATAACTCATAATGTTTTTCATCAACACCGTGTTCAGCATATGCAAATCCGCATAACAAAGTTAAAACTACTATTAACTTTTTCATTTTTCCCTTTAGCTGTTGTGGTCGCAAGTAGGTATGTTAAATCACCATTTTAATTTTAATCGATACTTTTGACTTTATTTTTATTTTGTTCTTCGTAATATTTATAAAACTCTTCAATAGATTTTGTTAGTTTAGGTATATAATCTTTTTTTTCTTTTACAAAAACTTGTGAGGTTCCATCTTCACTAGCAATTAAAATAACAATTTGTTCTATTGGTTTTTCATATAATTCTTCATACATAACAGCATAAGCTGAAGTTTGTAGAAAGTAATTCTCAATCCAACTCTCTTCACGTTCCTTATTTGCTGTTTTAAAATCAATAACAGATAGCTTACCATTGTATTCAGCAATACAATCAACTTGACCAGCAATTGTTAACTTTTTACTGTACATGATTGTTTCTAAACAATGTATATTGTCTATTTGATCAATGTACGGTTTTAATAGTTTAAACAATCCTAGAGGCAACACACTTCTTTCGGAAGGTGTTTCTTTTTTTATGTATTGTTCTACTAGGGTATGTACAGCCTTTCCTCTTCTAGCTGCTCTACCCATTTCCCATTTGGCTACATCTTCACCAATACTATCTCGCCATTTTTGTAATTCTTGTTTTTTACGAATACCTAAAACGGTGGTTACTGAAGGATAATTTTTACCGTCAATAGAGTAAAATCTATATCCATCTATATTCATACCTTTTGTTTTTGGTAAAAGGTTTGTATTCAAATCAATAAAGTTAAATTTTTTAGTCATAATATCTCCAATGTATCACATATTTAATGAAAAGTCAAGTCTTAAACACCCTTATTCATCATCATACTGTCTAGTTCATCTTTTGTAGGTTCTTGTCCGCCATACTTTATATAAGAGTATTTTTCATATTTTGTTTTACCGTTTTCATCTCTATATGCTCTTAAAAACTCTTTACGGTTTTCTTCTGGATTTTTGTAAGAACAATGTACCCAACCGCTGTTTTTCTCTTCAGGATTCCAAAACTCTAATATCATTTGATCGTAGTCAAGGTTTTTATCTATCCAATGAGCAAGTTCCTGATTACTAATTCCAAATATTTCGAAATCAGCTGCCTGACCTAAAGCGTGCTGTGAATTAATTGATGATCCAATCCTAGTACATAGCTGTGCCGATCTAAACCCACTTGATACCGTAACTGGCATACCATAGTGATCACGGACTGGTTGTAATATATTTTCGCATAATCTTTGTAAAGATTCTATTTGAGATTCGCTAGGATTATTATTAATCCCTTCCCTTTCGGCCGTTTGGGATTTGACCATCTCGTTAAGCGTGAAGCTTTTGCTTAATTTCATTTAGTTTATCCTTTGCTTTTAGTTTTAGTTTTTTGAGTTGTCTTATATTATACCAACTATAGGTTGATCTATCATTATTACGTAACTCTTCCAATTCACCTACTTGTGATTTTAGTTCTTTATGATTATGTTTGATTATTTGTTTTACACTCATATTAACCCCTTGTTAGTTTTAAGATTTTCTCTATTTGTGCCTTAATAATCGGACCTCTATTTGGCCAATGTATGTAAGGTTCATCACTTTTAGATAGATTATATAAAAATGGTAATATAATCTTTTCTAAATCTTTAAATCTTGTCTGTGTAGCTTCATCTGAAACTTCTTTTGTAATTGTTTCTTTTTCTGCTACAATCTGCATAATTTCATTCATCATTGATTTGATGTCTGATACATCTTCTTTTACTTTTGCGATTTCTAAATTTGAATTTTCTAAAACGGTAGGATCAATTTTAGGTTCTTGTGTAGGTGTAGATGTAACAGGTGTAATACCCCAATCATCATTTAAATCAAATCCTCTCATATAATCTGGTATATTATCTGACATGTTATCTCCTTGTTTTGAAAAATGCAATTATTGTTTTACGCTTATCAAATTTTAAGTCATTTGCCACAGCGTGATTGCGATTAGCGTTGTATAATAGTAATCTATTTGTTTTAGCTCCTACTTCTATCATAGGATATTTATCATATTCATTATCGTAAAAAGCAGTTCCACCTCTAGGTGTTGTGTCAAAATAAAACATACACGCAAAATCTACGTCACCACCATCTTTATGAATAAAACCGTATCTATTTTGAACAGCTTTACATTGTTTTACTTCTTCGGAAAGCGTATATCTTGCTTTTATATAAATTGATTCTATTTCTTCATCTATGATATTATTTAAATTTTTTACAAATTCATCAAATATGAAACCTGTCAAGTCTGTTGTTTCGTAGGTAGGATATGCTTGAAATCTATTACCAAAAAATATATTTTTAGGTTGATAATAAGGTAAAAATTCTAAAGAGTTATATTCTTCTTGTATTTTCAAAAAAGTATTTTCGTCAAAGAAATTATCTTTTAAAAAGAAATTGCCTTCTCTCAATGATTGTAATAATTTCATTTTCTTTTTCTATGTTTATTTAAAACTTGCTCAGTTTTTACTTGTTTAATAGATTTTTTACCTACTTGTTGTGCTAAATTACTAGTTGGATGAGCTTCAGCGATTCTACTTAAATTATCTTTCCAACCACTATCAGTTTTATATGAAGCACCACTCACACCACTTACAATATTCATTTGTGTTATTTTTTGTTTTATGTGTGGATTCTTTTTAAGGTATGATTCCATATCTGATATAGACATCATTTCAGTAAATACTTTATTAGTTTTTTGATTATGAAATGTATAAATGGGCATATTACAGATAATTCATATTGATGTTAAAACGACCATAATCGTTAGTACATGTTGTAGATTGATGAGGTAAAAAAGAATTAAATAGTAAAGCTCTATTAGCTTTTGACTCTACTTTTTTATCACCTATTTTTGTGTAACCATCATTATCATTTAAATATAAAATAAAACCTTTATGTTCAAAATCCAAATCTCTATGTTCTGGATGTTCTATGATTTTTTCACTCCTAGGATAAAAGTTTACTTTCATTCTAATTAAACAACTCAAATCAATTAAGTTATTTAAAATTGGTTGAATTAAATCCCATGCACCACTATTTGGTTTATGGTTTTCATAAATCATATGTAACATATAATATTCAGGATCACCAGGTTTTGAATTATAATTTATTTCGTCACTAATAAAGTATGGAAACCGTGTAGATAACATTTCATCTCGTATTTTATTAAAATCAGCTGTATTTAAAAAACCATCAATCACTTGCATTTTTATTTTGTACCTTTCTGTCTAGCAAAACTTCCTTTACCTTTTTTTGGTTTTACTATTCTTATTTTATATTTTGGCGATCTCACTTCTTTAGCCATAGGATTAGGTTTCTTTTTCATTGTAAAACTATTTAGCCCACCAATTTAGGTAAACGAGATAAGGTACTAAAATAGGATAAACAATGTGTTCTATAATTTCATATATAAGTAAAAAAGTAAGAATTATAGCCCACAGTTTAGAAGTTTTAGCCTTTTTTGACACATAGGCAAACAATTTACTATGTAATTGACCTATTTTATAAATTAAATTTTTCATTTAAGATACTTGTCTATCACCTCTAATTGATCATTGTATTTTGCAATTAGTTCTAATTCTTTTTCAACTGATTCCAATATATCAGGATGTTCACCCACACCAGTTGCATTTTTTAAATAAATTTCTACATTCATAGTATGTTTTTTTATATGACCTTTAGCGTGATCTTCAATCGCTTCAATCATGTTTTGTCTATTATATTCTTTTGGCATTTTCTATTCCTTTCTTATACCATTCAGGCATTTTAGCTGGTGATTTCCAAGTTGCAAATTTTCTTTTTTCTAATATGTAATATTTTCTATAACTTGCAACACTATCACCAGGAACTTTACAATGTTCAGGCATAGCAGGAGTTGCGTCTGTACCTTTTACATTGATTTTAGCATTTTTAGGTGGCGTTTTTAACAACTCACCTAATTTTTGAATTGTTAGATGATCTTTTGTATGGCCGTATCTTAACTTATATTCTTCATTAAGAGCCATCATATGTTGATACAACCATATATAATTATATGCTGATTTTAATACCCATTGTGTAGATGGATGATTTAACCAACCTGCTTTGTAAATGGTTGCTTCTTCATTTGAATTTTCAAGTTTCCATCTTCTAATTTTTCTACCGTTCTTTGTCTTATCAAAATATTCAGTACCGTCTAATACTCTTTTAGCAGTACATAACATTTGTGCTGACTCTAATATCATTTTGACCACGTGTTTGTCTAATAACATTTGAGCAGCTTTAACAGGATCTTTATCTACATAAAATATATTCATCTAAACTCCTAATTTAAATCTTTCAAATATAAATCCATTCTACCATACCTTTTGCATAATGTTTTCCATACATTAAACCAATAGTTTTTTGCCCAATCTGATTGAGAATTTTCACAAGCTTTTTTAGCATTATCAATTTTCTTAACTTTGTCGCTGTTAAGTATTCTTTTTAAATCTATTGTATCCATCATAATTATAATATACTATATTTTTGTACAATTGTCAAGCTTATCCTTGTTTGGATTTTTCGTTCCAATCCAACACCTGGTCTAGTTTAATTTTAATTTCATCTGCGTCCAGTTCATCTAAGTCTTTAGCACCTAATTTTTCAACAAATTTTTTGTAATCTCTTTCTCTATTTCTAAATCTTTCATTCTTTTTATTTAATCTATCAATTTTATCTTTTAATAGCTTTTTTTCATCTTCTTTATTTTCGTTTTTTCTTAATCTTATTTGTCTTAATGATATGTTGGCTGCAATTAGAAGTAACACAGCAAGTGGATCAAAAACAAATATAAGTACCATTATGACTAATCTAACAGCCTCATCAAAATGACTTTTTGCGTCATCACCATAAATCAATTCAGCAACATACTTTAATGGTCCTACTTCCGCTTCAATTTTTATTTGTTCTAACTCTATTTGTGATTTGCTCTTGTTCAACTCAACTATTTTTGCCGTTGCTTCGCTTATGGTTTTATTTAATTGGTCTCTCTCTGGTTTTTGTTTTTCTCGTTCTTTTAATCCTCTAGTAACATATTCCATATCAATATATTTGTCAAGCGCTTTATCTAAACTGTTTAAAGTCTTTTCAGCACGGTCAACAATAACTTGTTGTTGGTTGATTTGTTTATCGATTACTTGTATATTAAGAGTATTGCCTGTTGTAGGTTTAACTTGATCTAGGTGTGCCTTTGATAAGAAACCAAAGATACCCATTGATGTAATGAATATTAAAACTATGATAGATGTAAAGAGATATGCCTTTAAAAGTTTAGGTACATCTGCTCGCCAATTTTGATAGAGCCAAGATGCTGCTACTAATTTACCTATTTCTAATGCCGTACCCATTGCAATAATAGGTATAGCTGCACCAGCAAATAAAGTTGCAAGTCCTATGATTGAATATCCTGCAGCTATAATAGATATACTAATAGCTGATAAAAATGTTATTAATGTTAAAAACATATTATTATTTAGTGAATTAACCAGTTATAAACAGCTCTAACTGACATTACCAAATACATAATTTCCATGAGAGTTCTAGGAACATCTTTATCTTTTATAGCAATATAAACCCATATTGAACAACCAAAAACACCAAAAGCCCAACCTAACCATTGTGTAGAAATATTAGCACCAGATAATATCCAAACACTACACATAGCTATTAAAAAACCTATCCATCTAATGCCTGATATATTTTGATAATATCTTATTTTCATAAATTACTCGGTTTCTTTAAGGGTACTATATCTTTTGATTCAGCTACATGTGAATCTGATTTGGTTTTAATTTCCATTTCACCAATACTTTGTTCCTGTTCTCTTATACTATCTACAATATAATTAACACGATCAGCATAATCTTTTGTTGTTGAATATGCCTTTAATGTTTTTACTAAAACTTTAGCGTCAAGTTCTTGTCCTAATATTAACAACTGTTGCCTTTTACTTCTAAAGTTTTCATATGCTGGATGTGTATTTAATAGATTTACAAAGTATTGTACACTTTGACATTTAGTGGTAAACACCCTCACACCCCAACCAGGCCATTTTTTTGTACCCTCTAATAACATATGTGGTATACTTTTATCGTAAGTTCTAATACCAAATAAATTGTTACCTTTTTTAGCAAATCTACTTGTACCCCAACCAGATTCTAATACTGACTGTGCCACAATCATTTCAACAGGCACTCGTTCATATCGAGGTGTTTCAAAGTTTACCCAATCTACACATTTACGAACCGCCTGTACAAATTGTATATCATTATTATATTCAAAGGCAGGCTCTTGTAGGCCTAAATTATTTGCCCAATTAGTATAATATGCCTCTATATCTTTTTTAATAAAATGTTTTACAATAGGATTTGGTAAAAAAGAACCTATAGCAATTAGTATCAAAACTATTGAAAGTTTTTTCATAAAACTTACAAACTTAATTTTAAGATTATTTAAAGTTAATGTGGTATATTTAACTTTTTTAATCATTTTTTCACCGCTATATAATCATAACCAATCCACTCAACACCTTCTGGATCTATAAATGATGGAAGTTTTTTTTGAAATAGGTGTAAACAACCTCTAAACTTATCTAATTTACTAAAAATATTATTTGATTGTTTTAAAGTAAAATTATCTAATACATCCTTTCTTAAATTGCCTGTGTAATAGGTAATTTTATTTTCATTACCAACTATAAACTTAGCTAGTATGTTTTCTATATTTTTGATTTCTTTTTTTAAATGTGGATCTAGTTCTTTAGACCTTTTCACTTTACTCATTATATATCTCCTTAATAATTTTATAAATCTAAACCAATAGAATTTAATTTTGGTCTAAAACTATAAAAAAGTTTATTGTGGTTACCTGTATCACCCAAATTTGACATCTGATATAGATGTACCATCTCATGTCCTAATGTGTCCATAAAATCTCTTATATCTTTATAATAAGGCAACATTTCTAAATTATAAACTCTTGTGCCTTTTCTTTTCCACTCAAGGATTACAACTTGTCCATAACATTTTAATCCTTTATCTCTAATTTCTTTTATCTTTACATCATTAAACGGCGTAAGTTTATTTTCAAAAACAGCTTCATTGATAATTTTAAAATACTTTTTTATATCTTTATAAGTAGTTTTATATTTTCTCCTACTAGCCATTTCTCGCCTTAACAATTTTTTAATCTTTGATGTTTTTTTCTTTACTATTGACATTGTTTCTCTCTTTTATAAGTAAATATATCATACTAATAAAACCAAACATAATAAGTATTTTAAGTTCAAAAGGGACAAAAGCTGTTATCATTTCATAAAACTCAAAAAATCTATTGTCCACATTCATCCTTTATTTTAGTATCTTTTAATAATTTACACTTATATTCTTTATCAGCCTTTAATCGCATATCGGCTGCTATACCATCCAATATGGCTGGTAAATATTTTTGCATAATATTAATAGTTTCTAATGCAAATTGATGACCTATTCTTTCGAATTCTTGTTCCATCAACTTGGATACATCTACGTTTGTACCGTTAACCTTTGATTGTATAACGTGACCTATAACTGCTTTGTTATAGTCGTTTTCAGCCATTGCGGTGTTCAATAGACTTGTTAGTCCGAACCACAATGTAGTCAAAATAATAATTAATGTAATCAAATACTTTTTCATAATATAACCTTTCTAATATATTTATAATATACACTAAAAAGTAATTAAAGTCAAGTAGTTTTTTTAGAAAAAAGGCAGTAAATTCAATGATTTATAAGGGTGCAGAATGTCGCACCCTTATAAAAAGCGTGTAAAAACACTATTTTTGCATAAAGTTGTCGTCCCAATCGAATGATTCTTTGACAACTGATTCGGTAAGACCTTTAAAAGTCTTATTCAATGTTTTATTCTTCATATCCATAACAACCTTAGCTTCACTATGGTGAAGTCCTTCCAATATTTGAATAAACATTGCTTCTTTTTTTATTTTATTTGTTGTTTTATCAGCACCTTTTACAAAATGCCAAAATTTCCTACTTTCATTTTCTAAAAGAGAGTGTTCAGTTCCCTCAGGCGCTTCATTAGCCATATAAGGCGGTTCACCTTCTGGTAAATCCCATTCAATTTTAGGATCGAAAGCTCCTTTTAAAACTCTTCTAATACCTGGTGTATCATACTGTTTTAAAACGGCTATCTTTTTAGGTTTATCTTTTGCGTTATTAACCTTTGTAAAAATTTCACTCATCAATAATCTACCAGAGCCTTTTGTGCTGGCTATAGCAGTCATTGCTTTCTTTGAAATTAAATTTGGGTTTTCTTGTACCATATTATATCTCCATACGTATGTTTTCAAAAGTCATTAATATTTTCAATCAATGTACTTAGTTTATTAGTTATAAAGTAATTCAACAGGAGCGACCTGTCATTTACTTTATAATTCCTATAATTACTTATAATGGTATTATATATAAGAGCAGGAACTCTATCTAAATCAATTAATTTAGTATTTCTTTCAATATTACTTTTAATATTGTCATCTAACTCCTGACCATTTAGTAATAATTCTAATCTTTTTTTTGTAATAGGTTTTTGCTTAGTGCCTGTAACAAATACATCATTATCACTTAACACATTTGGTATACCGTCTGACCTATCACCTCTCATAATTTGTTCTTGTAAAAATCTATTTGGGTTATCATCACCTATCATCTTTTTTTGAATTGGTGCATATTGTTTCACATTTTGATATTTTTGTAATTGTATAAAATCTTTATCGCCTGATATGATCATTATTTTTTCTGATTGATGATATTCTTTTACAAGTGTAGCAATAATATCATCAGCTTCAGCTTGTTCAATGTATAGCATGACATAGGGAAAATTATCTCTAATTTCATTTTTAATTTCAGTTATAACATTAAATATTTCTGTCCAATCTCTCTGGTCATCATCTCTACCTTTTCTTCGACTATATTTGTAATTAGGAAAATATGTTCTTCTCCAAGGATTTGAAGCGTCTGAACATAAAACTTGTTTACCATATTCTCCTGCAAATTTTGTATTATAACCTTTTAATGAAGTTACAACCATATGCCTAATTAAATCTTTATCTGCTTTAATATCACCTCTAGTCTGAGCCATCAAATTGGAAATTAAAACCTGATTTAAGTCAACAAGTATCATTGAAACACTCCTTCTAAAATTATTTTTTCACCATATGTAAAATCGTGGCTATGTGCATATGACACAGTATTATCAAAAATTACCAATCTATTAGGATAAGCACCAAATTCTATATCTGGTATTTTTTCAAAGTTATGTCTAAACAATGCAACACCGCCTGTATTGGTTTGTTGAAAAAAAATAATAAATTTTCTATTTTCTTCTTCATTGTTTTGAATTACACCATATCTAGTATCATGTTGAGATTGTTTTAATTCTTCGGTAATTATTTTTTTAAAGAATAGTTCATAAAACTGTGGAATAATACCAATTCTTTTAAAAGCATTTTCTAAAATATATTTTACTTTACTACAAGCCCATACTTTATGAAAGGGATAATCATTTTCTATAAATTTACTGAATTTATACTCGGATAATTTTTTAACAATAGTTTCATACTCTTCTTTTTGTAAAAAATTATCTATGTTTTGGCTATTCATTATTTTGTAAATTCATCCGTTACATCTGTTACTATCAATTCGCCGTGAAATTCTTTCCAAAAATCTAATGGGTCGCCATATTCTTCTAACATATCATAACCCTTTTCTTCCCATTGTTTATCTAATTCTTCTACTGTAATACCTTTTGCTAAATTTTCTACAAAATAAAATGAACATTGATCATCTGAATCTGTATCTTCATATTCTGAAATTTCAAAAGTGTTGTTAGGGTCGTTTGGATCACCAATGATATCAGATAGTTCTTCATCATCTTCAACTTTAACTACTACGTGTCCCCAACGGTACATTTCTTCGATTGTAAATTTTATCTTTTCATCTTCACTTTCATAAGTTGAGTATTCATAAACTGATTTCTTGTACTTAGGTTCTATTTTATAAAATTTTGTCATTTCATTTTACTCCAAGTTCTATCTAATACATAATACCATACACCATTTATTATAGGTTCTATGATGGCGTCAGCGCCAGCCAATGCCCAATCGGCACCAGTAATTAATCTATTACAAGTCATAGCAATTACTATGTGACCTAAAGTATATATGAAGGCACGACCTATACTCGTTCCTATAAGTTTCTTTAGTGTATTGTAAATACCGTTTTTAAATTCTGTCATTTAATCTTCTATATAAAAAAGTGGTGGCGATTTTAGGTCGCCACCACAGACTCTTTAATTACGCATTTTTGTAAGCGTAAGGTGTACCGTATAAAGCTTTGATACCAGCAGCTACGATTGCTCTTGTAGGCTGACCCATTCTGTAAGAAGTACCTTGAGCTGTTTTGTTAACATAAATCATGTTACCTTCGGCTCTTAAAGTATCAACTAAAGCTCTTGGAGAAGTTAGATCAAATCTACTTCTTAAAGTTTTCCAAGATACTGAAGTACCTTTCGACAAAAGACTTAATACTCTTTGTCTTTTAGATATAGTTTTTTTACTTCTTGTACCTGAAGCTCTTTTTACTGTTTTTACTTGTACTAGTTCATCTTTATTGAACATATTTTTTAATGATTTAAACATCATCACTCCTTGTTATATAACGTGTCTTCAAATTTAACTGTTGAATACCGACACTTTTAGTATTCAAAGTATTCCAAAGTGCTTTATGGAATCTCTTATCGTGGTTCAAAATCTGGTTCAAAATCAATATTAGAATCATTTAAATCATTTACTTCCTGATTTAGTTCATCACTTAAAGGTTTTGTTTTTCCCTTAAAATCAACAACTTGGCTATAATCAATTCTAGCAACAGGTTGTCTTGTTTTCAAATCGGTTTTAAGAGTTACCATTTTGTCCACCATTTTTTGTATTGGATGATTTAATCCAAAATCTCTATAAATCATACCACGCATTGCATCAACTAACAACGCTAAATCTTTTGAAAATTCTGGTTTACTTGTTTGCATTGCCATTCCTACAAAATGACTTAACAACTGTAAACTGATACTATCAACTTCCGTTTCAACATATTTTTTTAATTGTTCTTTTTTTATCTTCTTAACTTCTTCTGGTTTATTGTTAATTCGATTTATAATTTTATTAGTTGGAAATTGTATTATCTTATTATCACTCACCTTTTAATCTCACCTTTAAAATTAACTAATCCTCTTTCATTAAAATATTCGACAAGTTGATTGTAACCACCGATTAATGTATTTTCAATTTTTATTTGTGGCATAGTTCTAACTTTACATCCAATATCTTCAATTAATTCTTCCGTACTTTTAAAGCTTTCAAATTTTTTTTCTTCAAATGCAAGGCCAAGGTTATTTAATAAGGACTTGGCCTTAACACAATATACACAATTTTCTTTAGTGTAAACAACTATATTATTGGTTGTCATTTTTTACTTCCGTTTTTTTATCATTATTTAAAAGATTTTTATACGCTCTTTGAGCACTCTCTTTTAAATTATAAGCGTCAACAGCCTGTTCAATATTGTAATTGTACATTTTGTTAAATTCACCTAAAGGAAGTCTTAATCCAATCCAAGCTCTATAGTAACCATTTTTAGTCATTGTAACATCCTGAGCAAATACTTCGTATCCTCTCACAGGTGTATCTTTAATTACATTGATTAAAGTAGATTCTACTTCAGAAACAATTGTTTTTGTTTCAGTTTTACCTAACTCGGTAATAAACTGCTTTGATTGTTTATTCATTTCGCCTTTGATAATGTCAGCCAACTCGGCCTTTGCTATCATCTTTGCCTTTTCAATAGACAAATTTAAATCAGGTGAAACTGCTGTACCAGCACCAAAGATACATTGTTTATCATCATCTTTTTTATCAAAGATTTTGAGATCACAGGCTTTATTTTCAGAAAAGTCTGCCATATACCATTTTGGTACAGAATTAACTACCTTAGAGTTTTCACTTTTAATTTTGTAAGTTGTGCTTGAGCAATTTGCAAGTAATAAACCTGCACCTACAACTAAAAGTAGTTTTAGTTTGTTTTTCATCATATATTATTTTACCTCACTTTTTATAGTATATACTATTTCTTGTACTTTGTCAAGTCCCAATTGAATATAGTCTAAAAACTCACCTGGACTTAAATCTAGCACAATTACTAGTATTAGAGATAATATGATTAAGTTCTTAATCATTGAACCTCCCATTCGCCGTTCTTGTTTAAACACGTCTTTCCGAACGATTTAAAGACATGGTTAGGTCTACTATAGTACCTACAGTATTCTGGAGCTGATACATCACGGTAATAAAATTCAGCAAATAATTCCCAATAACTAGGTCCATCTGCTTTTTTTCTACCATCTGCACACTCCAAAATTTCTTCTTTAGTAATGTTATTACCTTTTTGTTTGATAATAACTTTAACATAACAATACTGTCCATCTACCTTATCAGGTTCAATGGTTGTAATTTTATCATAGTAAACTTTACCTTTTTCTTTTTCAACTTTTTCTATTTTCTCTAAAACTTTTTCTACTTTAGATACCGTAGGAGTAAAATCCATTCCTTCTTTGTTAAGTGATATTTTTTTAATTTCGATATTAGATAATGGATATTTTTTACCTGAAAGATCATTATTTAAACCTGGTGTTTCACTCATACCAATACCATAACCTAAAAAACACCAATATATTATTGATACTATTACAATGTACCAGAATAAACTATCTCTAAAAAAACTATTTTTTGGCAATTTCACTTTTTTCAATCCATCTTCCATCTGGCATTTGACACGCTGTACCAAATATTGTTTTTCTATTTACACCACCTACACCAATTAATGGCCATTGATTAGTAATATCAATTGTAGTATTATAATCTTTACATTTAATAGGTCCTTCTTGGTATGATCTAGTTGTTTGAATTATACCTGAATTTCCTGATTGACCATTATACCAATTAGTATAACTTGTGCCTATTGGCCCCTTATTCATATGATCTACAAATACTGCATTGTGTACATCAAAATCAGATTGATACATAATTTCTGCACCGATAAAAGCACCACCTAAAGCACAAGTGGCAATTACAGCAGGATGATTTGCTCCTAATTCTACGCAAGTTGCTGTAGTTGTAGTTGCACCTAATACAGCGCCTACTTGTGATCTATTAGCTGCACAATTAGTTATAAACAAACTAATTAATAATAGTAATATTGTTTTCTTCATTCTCACCTAGTTTTTTTAGAGTATCATTAATTTCATATAGTTCATCATTTAATGAATTACTACTTTTAAATTTCAATTCTTCCTCTAATTCTACTTTTCTTTCCTTTAAGCTATTAATTGTATATTGTTTATCTGTCATATTTACCTTTATCATTCGCAATTAAATTACATATCATTTGTATATCTGATATAAGATAATCTACTTCTAAATCTCTTTCTGGTGTTTTAGGTTTATTGTATTTAATGTTGTATAGACGGTCACTTTGTATTTTAAGGCCGTCTATTTTCTTACAAAGATCACTAATTCTATGAAACATTATTTACTCCAAGTTTCTTTCTGATATTCTTTGATTGAGTGCCATTCTTTCGCAGCCCAATTTGAAACACCAGTACCTGTATCTCTAATAAAGATTTCTACATCTGTAGGTACTTCTTTTACATAATTAATTGTATTAGCAGGTAAATTTGATAAATCTTCTTTTGTCTTTGCTAAATCTTTTTTACTTTGTTCAAATCCTACTTTTTGAAATTCCACTATCTCACACCACTCTTTTTCAAACCAAGATAATTTATCTTCACACATTGAATAATCTATTTTATCTGTACCTGGATTTCTTTTGTCTGCGTCCATTTCACTCGACTTAGCAATTGCCATAGTCATTAAAGTAATGATTGTTAATAACATTATTGTTCTCATACTATACTTTCCTTCCCATAGTTTTAAAGTCCTTAGCGTCAACTATCATATAAGGACCTTTATTGTATGCCACACTAATTGTTTTACCAGCTGGTAGTTGTGTAGCGTAAACTCTCTTTGCTGTACTACCAGTAATTCTGTTACCACAAGGTATAGAATCTTTTACTTGTAAATGACTCAAATCTAATTCGCCTGGTTTAGATTTAACATTTAGTTTTTTATAAACAGATACATCAGATAAACCTTTTTTAATACCAATTGATCTCAACCATTTGATATGTTGCAATCTAGCTAAATGTAATCTTTGTTTATTGTTCAACATCAAAATCTTTAGATTCTTCTTCTCGTTTCTTTTGTGCATAAGTCATACCAAAAACTGTTTTATAAAAGTAATCTCTAGGATTGACACTTTCATAAGCTTTTAATAGATTATCAAAATTGATATCTAAAAATTCATAGTAGTCTGGATTTTTACTTTTCAATTCAATGTGATCTTTAAAGAATTGGATACGATTTGTGTAATAATCGGTTTCTTTATCTTCTAAAGAATCTTTCTTAGATAATTTGATATCTTTTTGTTTTGCGACTTCAAACTCTTTAAACAAGTTATCTTTATCGTATTTAAATGACATTGTGTGCTCCTTTTGTTAGTTTATCTCTCTATTATACCATAAAACGACTTAAAAGTCAAGCCTTTAAAAATCGTTGATCCTATTGAGTTTTTTACTCCTGGAAGACACCAGGACACGCCAGGATTGGTGATTCGCTGCTCGTGTGAGTAGTACATCATCTACTTTTTTCTAGTCCTAGTTGATTTCTTCTTTTTAAAGAAGTTTTGTATATCGGTTGATATTGAGCCTAATACTAAACTAATATAGATGTATATTGCATTAATATATTTCATTATTTACCCCATTTACTTTCCATATCCAATTGTAATTGAATATCAATATCTGACTCTGCTTTATCGCATTGTTCTTGTAGTTCATCTCTCCATACTATTGCCTTATCTTTAGCAGTAGCAAGATCATTATTATCAATAGCGTCAATAATTTCATTTAATTTATCAACGTCTTGTAACATTACATTTATCATATTGTAGCCTCCTTATTTTCTACTAGTTTAATTTTTGTTAATGGATGTGGATCGTCTTCTCCAGCGTCAGTATCTAATTTGACATCACCATTCTCAACAGCCTCATCAAAGGATTGAGTATCGTCATCATAGTTTACTTTACCTAAAAATTCTGTTTCATCACTTTCCAAATAATCAGCTTCTGTGTAGTATGTTACTACACCATTCTTTTCTTCGCTAAGATTATTTCTGATTTCTGAATAATTAATTCCACAATCCATAAATTTTTCATCAGCCTCATCTTTTGAATCAGCCAATACATCTTGTTCTATTACAAGTGTATAATACATTTTTTTTCTGTATAGGTTTTTACCAACATCATCTTTTGTAAAGATTATATCGCTATCTGTTGTCATAGTTTAGTCCTCCTTGTTACTTGTTATCTTCACTACTCATTAATAAAATAACATAGTGAATTGCTTTTAGCAAGTCTTTTCTATTCTTGCCTTGTTTCTTGCCGTATCTACATAGATACTTAATTGCATTTGCCTGGCAGAAATCTTTATCAATGCCTAATTGTCTTAGCATATCTTGTACTTGAAAACCATCTTTAGTGGTACTGTAATGTTCACCATAAGTTGATTTTATATAATCTGAAATTTCTTTGATTATTTTATCTTCATTATATTTCATAATTAACTCGCTTTCTTGTTTAAGTTTTTATAAGAATATGATTCTGTTAAACTAGGGTCAAAATCATATTTAAAAAATTGTCTGCCATTCCATAGTTGGCCATAATCGTTAAATAAAGAGTTATCACCATAAGAGTCTTTACCAAATACATCTTCATATGTTTGATAATATTCATCACCAGTTATAACTTCTACTTTTGTATTACCAATAAAATTAGTAGCAGTTTCTTTAAAATTTTTATCACAAAATTTTTTAACTTTATCTTTAATACTTAATATTTTATTAACATATTTAATTGGTACATTTCTAAAAATTGTGTAATAAGTAAAGAAATAAGGATCATATCTTTCTTCCGAATCTTGGTACTCTCTACCATAAACTAAATGTACAGTATTATTTTTAGTTAGTTTATTTTCCATATGCACCTTTCATTCTTTTTTGTAATATTCTTTTTAATTTTGATTCAATTCGTCTGACATTTTCTATACTAATATCTAAAATTTGACCACATTTTTTCAAAGTATTACCTTTTACAAATCTTTCGGTTAGAATTATCATATAACGGTATCTTAATTTATTTAAAGCTTCTTTTTTATTTTGAAATTTTGTTAAATAAGTCATATAAGAAGACTTATATTGTTCTTTAGATATAATATTAATTGCTTCTTGTATAGGATTATTAATTTCACTATCAAATCTTATCATATTAATCACCGTGTTTAAGTAAGTAAGCCATTTCATCAAAGTCTGTCATATCTGTTACAAGACTTAAATTTTCAATGTTTTCTAATTTGTTAGCAGCGTCATCTAAAGACATTTCATTGTTTA